>Ga0257106_1000261_pt1 | contig 32939 bp, 32 predicted proteins | sample LP_taG_3_FD_190177 | JGI IMG/M metagenome (GOLD analysis project Ga0257106, IMG submission 190177) | Marine microbial communities from Northeast Subartic Pacific Ocean, Canada - LP_J_2011_P26_10m | ecosystem: Environmental > Aquatic > Marine > Oceanic | place: Canada: Northeast Subartic Pacific...
CTTGAGCGAAGAGACGAAGTTTGACGGCACGCCGGTGTCCAAATGGAGCGGCGAGGAAGGCGAGACGCGAGCGGTTTTTGTGGACGAAAGCGAGTGCATCGGATGCGGAAATTGTGCACAATATGCAGCAAAGACATTCAGCATGGACGTAGATAAAGATTACGGTCGAGCGAGAGTAATTAACCAATGGGCCGACGATAGCGAGACGATCGAGATCGCCATCGAGATGTGTCCAGTAGATTGCATTTGGTTCGTGAAAAGGAATCAACTCGCGGCGTTAGAACATTGCATGAAATTCTGTCCGCGCGAAGATCCTGGGATTATGGGCAGAAGAAGAGGAGGTAATTTCGGTTCGCAAAGAGCAAAGCACAATCCATTCAGCGCCGCAGAAAGCTTCTTAAAACGCTTCGACGAAAACGGCGAACTGTTTGGTGGTAAAAATCCGGCTGGACTATCGTTCTCGTGGCACGACGAACGGCTAGCAGCGACCATTGCCAAAGCGTGGTTGTCGTTGCCAGCGGAAGTGAGACGACAAGGTTGGTCAGAGTTCAAACATAAATTCAACACCTCCGGTGTCGGCGGCGACTACTCCGTCGAAGATCGCACGTTCTTGAAGACTCGGTAAAAAATTGATTGTATAAATTGTTTACAACGTGTTTCTCTCTGTCTCTCTGTCTCTCTCTCTTTCTGCGTGAGTGAGCGTGCGTGTAGTATATTTTAGCGTGTACGTGTATTAATAACTAAAGCACTTCATCTTCATCACTGCTACTGTCGAACAAAACTCTCGAGTTCACCGCGTTCGTTTCGATTTTCCCTCCTCGATAGACTCGTCTCTTCTTCTCCTTGTTCTTTTCGTGCGCAAACTGTTTCCCTTGCTTTTGAACAAACTTCTGCTCCGCTTTGTACCCGAGATTCTTCCGGTAATTTCCAAACCCGTGCGCGTTTCGGAACTTATTGTCGCCTTTCTTGTTCTTCTCGTCCGTCGAGCCACTCCTCGTCGTTTACTCGATTAAACGGTCGCGCTGATCTGCTCTTGTTGTTGTTGTTGCTCTTCTTTCCTCTTGCTCCTCCTTCCGACATGTCATTTCGATTTTGTTCCGTATTAGAAAAGTTGAATCCAAGCTCGATGGTGTTCTTCGGCGCCGAGGGTGGTGGTGGTTTCTGGCCTGACGTCGCGAGAGATGGGTAGCACGACATGGTCGCTTTGTTTTCTTGAGCGTCGTCGTCGCCGATCATGGTTGGTTCGAGCGCTGAGACGAGAGTCAAGAGAGAAAAAAGTTTGGGGAAAATTCAAAAATACGCGAGAAAGAACAACACACTGTTTCCGATACAAAAAGGACATGACGAAGAACGTTGTCGTCGCCTCCAATAACGGGTGGCGGTTAGTCGCGTTTAGTTTGATCGCGTACTGGATGTCTCTCGTGTTGATTTTGAAAACGAGGCGAGATGTCTCAGTCGTCTCGTTTTCTTCTTCTTTATCTTCTTCTGTTGAAGCTCGGGGAAGAGAGATAAGGCTCGCGGTGGTGACTCCGACGTATCACCGGGAGAAAAACAGAAACTTCCAGACTATTCAGTTACTCGCGCTCCAAAATACGCTCTGTTCGACGTGTTTGGGAATGATATGGATCCTCGTCGAAAGTGAGAGCGATTGGGGAAAGAGTTCACTCGTTGAGAGATACGAACGAGAAGAGAGGCCTGCGTATTGTGAACGCGTGCTCGTGAAGGCGTTGAGAGTGAAGGTAGAGCGATCGAAGCACAGAGGAGTTGCGCAACGAAATAAAGCTTTAGACTGGTTGGAACAGCAGATTTCGTATGTTGAACAGGATCCGGTCGTTCTGTTCGTGGACGATGATAACGCGTACGCCGCTGAACATTTTGTGAGAGCGACTAAGATAGGAAAGGTAGGAGTTTGGCCTGTTGGATTTCCGAGCACTAAGAGTAAGTTTGAAGCGCCCGTGGTTAAAGCACAACATCAAAGCGATGCATTGCAATCTTCTTCGTCTTCTTCTTCTCCAAAAGTCGTAGGCTTTCGTTCGTTTTGGTGCGGAGATTTAAAAACGTTCAAACCTCGCGTATTTAACGTCGACATGGCCGGTTTCGGGTTTCGTTTGCACGCCCTTGCGAAAGTACGATTCGACGAGAATGTGCGATCTGGCTACTTAGAAGACGCGTTCCTGCAGGCAATCACACGTAACGTCCTCAGAAGAGATAATAAAACCAGCGAAAACGAAAACGAAGGGAACCCGTTGCACTTACTGAACGCTCTCGAAACGACAAACGTCCACGATATATTCGTGTGGCACTTATATCATACTATTCTTTCTGGCGAGACACCGGCCGCATTGGTTGTCTCGAAAGTACCGAAGGGAGATAGTTTCCTCTGTCCATGAGTAGAATTCTCTTTAACATTCCGAAAGAACGCGCTCGCGTAAGCGGTGTGAAGAGTATCCTTTTGTCTTTTTCTCGTTTTTCTCAATTTCTCTGCTCTTTTTATTCCTTTCTTTCAAGGGTCGTGAAATCTTCTTCACAACTTGACGCGCAAAGGCGGTGCATTCATAAGCACAAAATGCGCCATCTTTATCTCGCATCCGTGCTTTACGTCTTTATGTTCCTTTTGGAGCACGCATCTGCCGCGTATCTGCGTTTCGCGCGTCGTCCACCGCGTCTGTCTCTTCGTGACGATGTTTCCCGAGATAACGGTATCTTCTCCTCCCCGTCCTCCTCGTGCCAAAACGAAGGCACGAAAACGCACGACGGATGCGACGACCCGATGTATACGAAAGAAATGAACGGAGACGAATCCGATCGGTTCGACATGTTTGAACTCGCGCGCTCGTGGACGCCTGGATTTTGCGCTTCGTTCGACTCTTCTTCTTTGGGAAAAGGAAAGAAAAAGACGGAGTGCCAGAAGGCATACTTAAAGAACGAGTTGACCGTGCACGGATTGTGGCCAAGTTATTCCGAGCCTTTGAGCGACCCCGCGGTCGTATTGAGAAGTATTAAAGACAAGAAGAAATGCTACTGGCCTCAAAATTGTCGCATACCGCCGGGGTACCCGAGAAACGAAAGCTTTCGTTACGACGAGAAGGCGTTGCCGAAGGGCGAAGAGTTTGAGAGATTAGCGCCGGCTTGGTATTACGACGGTTTAGCCGAGCACGAGTGGGAGAAGCACGGGACGTGCGCGATGTGGCCTGCGAAGGATGATACCACCATAGTTGGTAGCACAGGAAAGAACGTAGTGAACCCGCTTACGCAGAAAGATTTTTACGCCGGGATGTTTCACTTGGCGAAAGATTTAGGCACGCCGGAGAAACTCTCTCGAAGCGCGGGAAAGAAAGTGTCTTTGGACGCACTCAAAAGCGCGTTTTCGGAGATAAGTCCTAACCTCGCCGCGTTCGGGTGCGATTCGAGATGTAACTTTGTCCAAGTTGTCCAATGTTTCCGACGACCTTCTTCTTCCTCAGCGCTCGTCTCGAGGAGTAGTACTAGCAATAGCAGCAGTAGCGATAGCGATTTCATCGGCCACCCGATGGATTGTCCGTGCGTCGGCGTTCGCGATTCTCGGTACGACAACTCCTGCGAGAGTCACTGCACCGATGGCGTGTACATCGTCGACGCCGCCGCCCCTTGATGATATACTATCTTTTAGCGTTCGTTGTGTTATGATTATGAATATTTGCACCTCACACCGAAACTTCACAAAAGTTCTCCTCTACGTACGAGAAAACAAAAGTACGAAAGAGTATAAAAATCACCGAGCGATGGAATCGTGGTGGACGGCCAACGTCGTCCAACCGTTCGAGGAGCTCTTACATTCCTACAACACCTCCTCTAACCGTCAATCCGCGGACGCGGTGAAAAAACGCATCAAGTTAGCGCAAACGACAGGCTTGTGTAACTTGGAAAGAAATCTGAATTGGACGCATTTCCCAGATTTCATATTCGACGTCGTCGGTGCGAACAAGTGCAAAGTTGTCGACGTTTCCGAGAACCAACTCGAGGAGATTCCAGAGAAAGTGAACTTGTTGCAGAAATGCACGAAGTTAATCGTGGCGAATAATTTGCTTTGTAGACTACCGGAATCTTTACACATGAAGAGTTTAAAAGTACTCAATTTGAGTCGAAACCGATTGAGGAAACTCTGCGCTTTGGATCTGCCGAATCTCGTGGAACTTATCATAGATAACAACGAATTGACGGAGTTACCGGAGAGTTCGTTTGGGAAGATGAAAAAGTTGGAGATTTTCAGTTGCTCGGAGAATAGGATACGGGACGTGACGTGCGTGTCGGTGTGCGCCTCGTTGACGGACGCGAGGTGCGAGAGAAATCAAATCGAAAAAATACCGGATGAGTTTGCGTTTTTGAGGAAGCTGAGACGGTTGAGAATGGACGGGAACGAAAATATACGCACAGTTCCGTCGGATGTATTTAAGCATTGCGAAGGGTTGGAGGAACTCTCGTTGAAAGATACCAAAGTGACCGCGGAAGATTTGCGAGAGGTACAAGGTTGGGAATCGTACGAACTGCGCAGACAAAAGAAGGTTGAAAAGAAAATCGATGGGAATGTCATGCTGCTGAATGGAATGGATGACGGTTTGGAGCGGAAAATGTAGTACAATAGTAGTAGTTTAGCTTTAGTGGTTTAGCAATTAATAAATAGTATATGAATAAAGTTATTTACAACTCGGAGTCTAAATTTAGGTGGCAGCAAAACTAAGCAAAAAATACAAATCAACGTGGTAGCGTGCGCTGACACTCCTCCCACTTTTATATTCACTCATCAGGAACTACGCTTTCACTCATTCCAGTCGGTGGAAGTGGTTGGCTAAAGTCTTGTGGCTGCTGTTGTCCGTGATGCTGCGGTATCGGTATCATTCCGCTCGGATCCATACCGTCTGGCCCCATCATTCCGGGCTGTCCGAACATGGCCGCGTTTCCGGGAGGGAAACCCATCCCATACGGCGCACCGTACATGTTCGGATACTCTTTCCCGTCTAGACTAGCTCCCCCCGACATACCCCCTGCGTTCATATTTGCGTTCAAACTACTCATATCGACCCCTCCAATGTTGCTAATGCTAGTGTTCCCATCGTCTCCCGATTTCATGTTTTCTCCGCCGATTAACCCCCCTTCGTTTTGCTGCTGCATGGCGGCAAAATGAGGAGGCGGAATCATCATTCCGTTCGGTGCGTACATGATTGGATTACCCATCGCATCAAACTGAGGAGGCATCCCCCCTGCTGCCATCATTTGTTGCATCATCGCCTGTTGCTGATGTTGATGATGCCGCGAGCCTCTCGGCGGCATGCCGTAACTCATCTGAGATATGTGTCGAGACGCGTAGTTTACATCAATCGTTCGGTTTTGAAACTGTAAGTTGCGTAAATCTTTTACCGCAGCGGCAATCTCTGGGTGTGCAAACTCGACGAACCCGTATCGTTTGGATGCGCCGGTTTCTTTATCGTAAATCAAACGCACTCGAGCGACTGGACCGTATTGCGAAAAGAACCATCCAACTTCCTCCTCCGTAGCGGTTTTCGGCAAGCCGCCGACGAACACTTGCGAGGAGTATTGCGGGTATCCACCTCCCATGCCTCCCATGTTATTGTTATTATTATTATACCGCCTGGATGATGTTGACGGCGACGCGCCTCCAACCCCGCGGTCTTGTTCGCTTCCTTGCTCTTCCGCAGGTAACGGAAATCCATTTTCGTCCAACAAAGGAATGGTTTCGTTATTACCACCAATCGCGGCTACATTCTTCGCATTTCCGTTCGCGTCGTCAGAATCTTCTTCGTCCGGGTTATTCACGATCCCATCGTTCCCATCGGATTGTGACGGACCGTTCACGCCATCGCCGTTTAATCCGTTCACGTTCCCCGATTGATTGAATTGGGCCGGGTACGTGCCTCTTCTTTGGCCCATGAACCCTCCGCCTCGGCCACCAGAGAATCGTCTCGGTCTCGGTTGTCCAAACATCCCTTGGTTTGCACCAACACCAGCTGCACCCATGTTGTTCGGGTTAAAATACGGATCTACGACCATCATGTTCCCGTCCGGGCCCATGACGATGTTCGGTTGATGATACCCGTGCGTTTGGCCGTAATGGTTCGCGTGTCTCCCTCCTCTCCCACCTCTTCCACCATGAAAGCCACCAAAGTCGCCTCTTCCTCCACCTCCCATGAATCCTCGTCCGCCTCCTCCTCCGCCTCCGCCTCCTCCCATCATCATCTGGTTCGGATAGCCTTGTTGCGTAAAACCGCCGCCGACGCCTCTCTGATATTGATGATTGTTGTTATAAAAGCCGTTCCCGCCCGCGTTCATCATCATCATCATCATCATGTTATTGTTATTATTATTATGACTATTCACATGATTCGGATCGTACCTCGGCGAATCCTTATTCGCCGCTTTCACGTCGATCGTCTTCCCGTCGATCTCCACTTTCCCTCGTTCCAAAAATCGCTCCGCAGATTCCTGGGTTTTAAATTTCACAAACCCGTAGCCTTTGTGGCATCCTTTCCTCAGGTCCGGGATTAACTTCGTCGTCACCTCTTCCTCGTGTTCGATTTTAAAAAACCGAGTGACTCGTTCTTCGTCGATTTCGTACGGCGGGATCCCGCCGATAAAGATCGTTCTTTTTGAATCGCCAACTTTTTTCTGTTCCTCTTCGTCGTCTTCGAAATTCGTCGTTTCCTCTTCCTCGTTCGCGTTCGTCTTCGTGTTCGAATTGTCGGATTGGAGGTCGACTTTCTCATCATCGTCTCCTTCTTTACTCTCGTCGTCGACGGTGCTGATCTCGTGCACTCTTTCCGTCAGCTGCGACACCATTTCGTCGACGTTGACGTCGTTTGCCGCCAGATTGGCAGCGTTGGTAGGAGTTGCTCGAGTGGTGGTGTTGTTGTTCTCGGTATCGTCTGAGCTCATAATTAAAAAAGGATCCGATTGGAGAAAGTAAGATCTCTTTTTCTTTTCTACTTATGTTTTATGTGTGTATATAAAACTTTGTCGTGCTGTTGTTGAGTACGAAGAAGAAGATCGCGCGAAACCACCAGAACAAAGATAAAGAAAATCTTTCTCGCGTCTCTTTCTGTTGTTGTTCGTGTGCGTTAAACCAATTGACGCGACCGCGGCGGGAATGAATTTGAAACAATTTAATTTTTTATTCCTCCACGAGAGTGAATTGTCCTTTGGGGGAGGGTTAGGGTTTAGGACTGAAAAAAAGACAGGTCGGACACTCCGTGATGTAAAGGAGAGAACGAGAAAAAAGAGCAGAGGAGAGAAAAAGAGGCGGATTTTTGTGAAAAGAGTCACGAAAAATGTTCCTTCACAGCAGTCAATCGTTTCGTTCCCAGAAGAAGCGAGCGACGTTTTAAAGAGAGAAAACTTTATTCTTTTACGCATAGTAGGGGGAAAAGGAAGACAAAAGAGAGAGAGTGTGTGTCCTTTTCCTTTTCTTTTTTAGAGAGAGAGAGGCGAGGGATTCTTTCGTCGTCGTCTCGTTGACATCGTCGCCGCCGCCGGGGCACCACCCATGACGACGACGTCGAGAGAAGTGCTCACTCGGTTGCGATTGATTGTCGTGCCACGGCGGCGGATTTTTCCATCATCATCATCATCATCATCATCATCATCAACAACAACGTCTCTGAAGAGTTTAGCTGAAAGAGGAGGCGGAGGTAAAGAAGGTGGAGAAGAAATGTCGACGTCGTTATCATCACCATCAACAGCAACAACACAAAAGAGCGACGAAAATATTTTCTTCATACACGCTTCGGCGATTCGAGAACCAAATCCGAGTCGATACGACCGAGCCGTTCGCGTCGTGCGAGAAAACGAAGAGAAAGATGCATTGAAACGGTTCACGCCGACGTTCGTGAATAGCTTGAAAGAGAAAGCGTCCGCGTACGCCTCAAGAACCTGGCAAACGTGGGAGAAGAGCGAGAAAGGGTTTGGACGGAAAGTCTTTGATATCGCGCAGAAGTTGTTAGAGCGAGTGGATCCGGACGAAGACGTGTTGAAAGCGATACCGTCGAAGGCGCTCGGTGCGACGCTTTCCTCCTGCGAAATCGTGTACCCAAAGTCGTTGATGCACGCGGATGACGTGCGCGTAGCCATACGAGACCTGCTGAAGAGAGGGAAGAAGAAAGCGAGACGAGCGAAGTATTTCAACTTGGCGTGCGCGCCGTTTACGCTCCCGTTGTTTCTTTCACCGGTGTCAAACTTTCCCATTTATTGGTTCTTATATCGAGCGAGAGAGGCTTGGATTGGATGCAAAGGCGCGGAATCCGCGAAAGAGATACTGCAAAGACGGTTAGAACAACCAGAGTTGATTGGCGAGGACGATAGAGAGATTCAAAAGTTAACGGAGTTTGAGTGTACGCGTTCTAGCGATAACGAAGATGATGGTAGTAGTGGTAATAAAAGTAGCGAAGCGTGTTGTCGAATCGCGGCGCACGACGAATCGAACTGCGCCGTGACGTTTGCGCCGTGCAATAAACTAGACGAAGTGTTCGGTTCTTTCTCTTCATCCTTTGCGAGCGACGAAAAAAAACTGAACTTTTGGCGTCGGCTGACGGCTGTTCAGTTAGACTCGACGGAAATCGAAGATAATTACGAGCTGAACTTTGTGCGCGCTTTAGGAGAGATTGAAAAACTCACCGGAGCGAATGACGTGGTTTCGTTACATAAAAGATACGAAAGGTTCCGAGCTTTGAACGCGAAATAAGCTCAGATATAGAAGTCACCGATGCGCGGCGACGTGTATTTTATTTATATAGAAGTAGCAGATAGATCGAAAGTAGCGTGTAAAATTAGATGCAACCGATGCAGTAGCAAATCTTTATCGTGTAACAACAAAACTAAATCTTGTTAATATTTTCTAAGCGGCAGTTCGCGCTTCTCCGTCATCTTTATTTTGCGACAAAAGAAACGATCGAAAAGACTCTTTCGGTCCTCAACTTCTCGGTCTCCCTTTTTTATTGGGAAACAAAAAACATCTCGCGATATCACTCTCCAATCACGCAAACGTACCAAACCCCCATTTACTTATTTCTAAAAACGAGTCATCGTCGTTTACTTGTTTTCGTAAACGTACGTCAAGCCGCACTTACCGCAGTAGTGTCTGTCAAAGTGGTTCGCCATGAACACGCCCGCGCCGCACTCCGGCGCCGGGCACTCCTTCCGTAACCTCGTCACTTTACCGGCGTCGTCAACCTTGTACAACTTCAAAAACCCCAACTTGTTCTTCTTGTGCACGTGCTTGATCTTCTTTGGTTTCGTGTACGTCTTCTTCTTTCTCTTCTTACCGCCGCCTCGCAAACGCAACACCAAGTGCAAGGTTGATTCTTTTTGGATGTTGTAATCCGCGAGAGTTCTCCCGTCTTCTAACTGTTTACCGGCGAAAATCAATCGCTGTTGGTCCGGCGGAATGCCCTCTTTGTCTTGGATTTTCGCTTTCACGTTGTCGATCGTGTCCGAGGACTCGACTTCGAGCGTGATGGTTTTCCCAGTTAAAGTTTTACTGTTGTTCATTTTAGGAAAGAGAGAAACACCAACACCAGGTCAGAACACAGATACAAACATCAACACGCGCGCGCTTTGAAAGTAAAACGAAAAACAGCGGGCGAAACGAAAACGCCGTTCTTCCTCTTTCAAGAGCGCGTTCAAGCCGATTAATCGGCGCGAAAACGAGACGAGAGAAACTTCTCTCATCGTCATCATCATCATCAAAAGCCCCAAAAAAGGGAGAGAGGATTTACGCGCAGCGAGAAAGACAAATTTCCCGAACGCAAAACAACACCGACGCGACGTTTGAAACGTAAAAAAAACGACACATAAACGTACACGAAGATTTGCATGATGCAGAAATGCGATTAATATCTAATAAAACTTAATCTTCTCGTCGTCCGCTCGTGCACGTGAGGGAGAGTCTTCGAATGAATTTGTTTATTTTTGTGAGGAGGAAGTGGGGGGTGAGACGAGAGAAAAACTCGACTCTAAACCCCGACTTTAGGGTTTTATACGAACGAGCTTTCTCCCGATTTTCAAAACCCCCCTTCCTTTTTTTGTCCTCAGAAGGAAAAGAAGAGAGCACTTGACCTCCCCCTTTCTCGCGCTTTCGCGCGGAGGAGGAGAGAAGATTCAACAGCATTCAGAGACTGATGACGACCCCGTTTGAATTGACGACGGCGATGAAGATGACGACGAAATCGCGCGCTTTGTCTTCTTCTACTTTTAAAATGGCAAAAGGACATTTTCGAATTGGAAAAAGAGTGAGAAGAAGAAATGCCAAAGGAGTTCGAGCTTCTGGGACTTTGGCGTCGGTTGAATTTGGATTCGAGCTCGCGCGGGACATGGGCGTAGGGGCGGCGTGTTATTGGATCTCCGATGAGCTCGCGCAACGGGTGAGCGAGACGAAGGCGGAAGAAGAAGGCGAGGAAACGTACACGAGAGACGACCGGAGACGAGGACGGTACGTGACCTTTGGAAGTTTCGATGGTTTGACGTCGTACTTATGGTACACCTTGGTGGATAAGGTGATACCGAGTCCGAGCGGATCGAGCTTTTCCGCCGACGCGGTTTCCATCTCCGCGTTGACGGCATCGACGACGTACGACGACGAGTTAACCGGCGACTTGGCCAACGCGGCGGACGCCATGGCCTCCGCGCAAGGCTTCGCTTCGGAGAATATAGAATTGACCAAATCGAATGTAATCGAGTGGTTTTTTAGCAACCCGGAACACGTGGTGTTGACGAAGAAGGTGGTTTTTGACGCGCTCGTATATAACCCAGTTTGGGCGTGTGGTTTCATAGTCATCATGGCGTTGTTGCGGAGCGAATCGAAAGAGGAAATCAAAGCCGAACTCAAACGCGATTGGGCCGATCTGTATATATCAAACATCATTTTTTGGGTACCACTCAACTTTGTCGTCTACGGCGTCATTCCTCTCGATTACCGCGTCGCCAGCGTGTACGGATTTACCATCTTATACGTCTCTGGTTTGTCCTTGTGGGAGGAAAATAGAAACAAAAAGTTGCAAGCGTTGGCGGCGAAAAACCGCGAAAACGAAAACGAATACGATGTTGCCCAAAACGAGCAGCTGAATTTAGTCGAAAACGAAGTCTTCGATGCCGTGAGAGAGTACATGGATAAGTAGTGAATCACAGCGAAAAGGAACGACGATTCAGACGACGACGCAGGGAGGAGAAAGTATTAGTATTAATGATCATCACACAAAGTTGTAAACGAATAATATTTAAAAGTAATATCCGCAGCACATTCAAAAGATACGCGAAGCGAAAATACAAAACAAAACGCGCGTTTGTTTTCATCGTCATGCCACCGCTCATGCGCGCGAAAACAAAGCAAACGATCGCCTCGCTCGCGTCTCGCGCTTTAGCTCTGTTCCGCGCGAAACTCTGTTCCATTTCGACGCGAAAGAAGAAACGACGAAAGAGAGAGCGGGAGACGCTTGGAGTCGTTTTGGACGCGTTCTCGAGCGAACGAACGTTTCAGGCGTTTACGACGCAGGCGGTGAGCGGTAAAATAATAAGCAGAAGGAAATCGGAAAGAGAATACGAAGCGAAGAAAGAAGAGGACGGGAAATCAGAGAGCGAGGAGGATTTGTTGGACGATTGGGTAAACGTGTTGAAAGAAGAAGAAGAAGAACAAGAGGAGGAGGAGGAAGCTTTGGAAGTGGCGGTGGTGCACGTGTTGACGAGCGCGTACACGAAGATCACGCGACGAGAGGAAGAAGACGATGAGATCGTCACGACAGAGAGAGAATTTTTCGAGGCGTTTAACGATGCGTTGAAGAGAGGGAGCCAGGAAGACAATGTCACAAATGGGTCGTTCGAGAAACATTGGAAACGGTTGACGTTTGTTCGCAACGTCTGTAGCGCGACGGCGGCAATGCAGCATCGAGTGACGAGAAAGGCGGCGAAAGTGGTCTATGAAAGTGTCTTCACGTGGTGTTTTCGAGTTTAGAAGTATTCCAAGATGCTTTTTTGCTTGCGTTAATGCACACGATAGTCTTATATACAACATATTTTTGTGCTCTCGCCGCGCGATCGTCTTCGTCTACGTTTGCTGCTTCTAATCTACTTCTAATTTCCACTATAAAATTATAAAAAGTCACTCTATTTTTGCCAGTTTACGTCTATACGTAGACCGGCGATATCTTCGCACGCTCGCGCTCCCTTCGCCGATAAACGATTTGAGGATAAACTCAAGCGAGCGATGCTCACGTTCGTGGATAAGAAATTCGCCAATCGCATCCCTCCTTCGTCTTCGATATCGTTCCTCGCCAAATCTAAAATCGACAGTCTCGTCGCGAGATTTGAAGAGAGATTTTCTGCCAAATCAATGGCCGCACGATCGTCCAAGCGGTTGGAATCGAGAGAAATATCCAAAAGCATAGAATTTTCCGAGAGACAATCGGCGAGGTAAAACGCACCGTCGCTGGTAATATCGTTCCCTCTCGCGTCAAAATGCGTCACCGTGAAATTCGTCTTTAAGTGTCTCGCTAAAATCTTCAAACCAGCATCTTTGATGCCGTTGTTGGAAAGATTCAAACTTCTGGTACCATCGAGACACTTTGCGAGCGCACATGCACCTTCAAAACCAACCGAATTACACCGAAAATCCAACTCTCTTCGAAACGAGCGCAACGAGCGCATGCCGGACGATTGCGAACACATGGCCTCGGCGAGCGCCGTCGCTCCTTGTTCGAAAATACCGTTGAAAGAGACGTCTAACTTCTCTGAAACCTCGTCTGGGAACGCTCGAAACATGTTCGCTAATGCCAACGCCCCATTATTTCCAATACTATCGTGCGACACATTCAAAATTTTCAAACCTTCCGGACGCTTCCCGAATTGGTCAATCGGTCTCCGCCTTCTTTTAAGCATACCTTCGCACACGGCTCGCACGCCTCTTTCGCCCAAATAGTTTTGCGACAAATCTATAACTTTCACGCTTTGCAAGTTCTCGATGGCATTCATCAAAGCCTCGCACGCGTCGATATCTTCCGCCACTTTATTCGCCGATAACTTCAAAACTTCTAAATGCTTCAAAGTATGCGTCACGTGCGCGAACCGCGTGATGAAAGCTTTCCCCAAGTTTGTCCCGACCGCTGAGAACTCTCTCAGCATCGGTAGATTTGCCATCGAGGATGCTAAATCTCTGCCAAACCCAATCGCTTTATCTCTGCACCCGCTCACGTGTAACGCGATTAACCGCCTCGCTCTCGCGCTCGCCATCGGCCTCGAGGACAAGCGAAACAGTTTATCCAACGATACGCAGTTCAAAACGTCTGTTTGTAAGCGAACCACGTAACACGCCCAGAGACTATCCTCGTCTCTTTTGTGTACGTCGCGAATCGCCCGATCGATCTCGTCCCAAACTTCGTCTTCGTTCGCGTATTTGGACATGTCCGCGCGAATTTTTACCATCATCGTCGTATTTCGTTTACCGACGGTTTTCTCCTCGTTCGCGTCGTTCATGAGGTTGAGACCACCAACTGCGTCGTTGTTCCTCCTCCCTTCGGTGAACCCGAAACTCTTACCACCACCACCACCTTGCGTCAGCATCAGTCGCATTTTCGCCATCCCGGTCGCTATTTCCCCGACTCGGCGTTTCGCCTTTCGTTCTTTGTCTTCTTCTTCATCTTCATCCTCGACATCAACGATATCCATCATCCCATCATCGTTTCTCTCTCGTTTGTCACCGAACTTCGACGAGTTGCTCGAGGATACAATCCTCCCCGTCGTCTGAACCCCGTCCACCGCTTCCACGTGTACAATCGTCGCCCCGTTCACGGAGCGAGTGGACAACACGTCCCCGTGCATTATCATTAGTATTAGTAGTATTCGTGTAAAAGAGTGCAGTTCCCCCCTTTTTTGTCTCCTTTTTAAGGAAAAATCCGGTCTGAAAACGCTCATAAAATTCACTCTTTTCCGCTCCCTCTTACACATATTACACACACACACGAATACTTTTACGCATAAGCGCAGGGACAACCAACGAACGGATAGGATGCAGACGATCGCGAGACGGCGAGGGTACCGGGTGACCCGGTCCCGATCCATGGTACGTATGCGCGTTTGTGTTTACTCTCTCTCTTTTTTTTTCTCTAATCTTTGGGAAAAACGAACCATTTTACCGAACTTTTCTCTCGTTTGTTCTTCTTCTTCTTGTTGTTCTCATCGCTCGATCGAACCGGCGGCGGTAAAATTTTTCACTTTTTGTTTTTGCGATGAAAATGACGACGACGTAAACGACGATTTGACGGTGAGAGCGAACGTGTATCGCGTTCTTCTTCGCGGGCGAATGATAAATTGGTTTTCTCTCGATATGCTCTTTTTATGTCTTGTGACTGATTCTCTCTCTCTCTCTTCTCTTATATCTTAAAAGTCGCGCGATGAGGAAGAGGAAGATGCGTGGGATTTTGCTGCGGAAAGAGTAGGAGGAGGAGTTGGAGTAAACTTCCGGAAAGTCGTGCCTCAAGTTCGCACCACGGTGGCGCGAGTGGGAGGAGGAGGAGATGATGCCGCCGGCGCGGAGACTACTACGCAAGGCGGCTCTCCGAACGGCCCCGCGAAGAAGCTCGCCCGAAATATCTCGAACAAGTGGAGTTCGTTTCGCGCGCGCACTGCGTCGGGGTTGATTTTAGGTGCCGGCGGTTTGATCGTTTTGTTCCACGGGGCCATGTCGACGATGGTGATGATTTTTGCGGTGCAGACGTTGATGACGAAAGAGCTGTTCGATTTGAGCGAGTCGCAGGAGAAGGCAAAGTTGGAATCCGCCGGCATACGTTTTCGATTACAAAAGTGGTACTTTTATTTTTGTGCGGCGTTTACGTTATACGGGAGGATGGGAAGGCATTTTTACTTGACCTCGTTGGCAGAGAAAGGACACTTTTTCATGGACGAGACGACCACGTTTGCGAAAGTAGTTACCTGGGTGATTTTGCATCACTCGTTCATCAGTTATTCGTTATATATGGGCGGCTTCGTCGCTTTCGTTTTGTTGTTGAGAAAAGGATTATTCAAGTACCAATTCTCGCAGTTCGCGTGGACGCACATTACGATTGCTATAATCTTTTTGCAATCCTCGGCGACTATTTCGAACATATTTGAAGGCATCATATGGTTCTTGTTCCCGTTTCTGTTGGTGGTCGTGAACGACGTAATGGCGTACGTCTGTGGAAAAGCGTTTGGTCGAACGCCGCTCATTGCGCTTTCGCCGAAGAAAACTTGGGAGGGCTTTATCGGCGCCATGTTTTGCACCGTCGTCATGGCACCGATTTTATCCACGTTTCTCGGGAAATTCAAGTTTCTAACGTGTCCACCCATGCGTAAAACGATTTGGAAAACGAGCGAGAAGTTCGGTTTGATCACCAAGTTTGATAAATACTTCTCGCGAGAAGCCGTGTGTCAGTTGAAACACCCGTTCATACCGATGAAATTTAACATCGACGACGTCCCGATGGTCCCTTTTGGAATGAAAATGTTCTTGAGGCTCATATTGAGGTTCGTGTACAATCGAGACTACTTAGTTCTCACCTGGTTCGACGTCCACGCTGGATTTTTGGCTCTTTTTGCCTCCATAGTCGCACCCTTTGGCGGCTTCTTCGCGTCTGGGTTTAAGCGCGCGTTCAAAATCGACGATTTCGGCCACACCATCCCTGGTCACGGCGGTTTCGTCGACCGAATGGACGTCCAGACCATAATGGCCGCGTTCGTATACTTTTACATTAGAAATTTTGTCGAATTGAGCACCACTTTAGGCACTGGAAGGTTGTTAGGTAAAATCGAGTTGATGAACGACGAAGACTTAGTTACGGTTTTAACCGGCATTAAACGTTTAGCGGGAGAGAGAGGGTTAGATATCATGTAGTTGCTAATGCACAACGGGGCACCGAACTTGTAGTAATCAATAATAAAATACACCGCAAATAGATCAATAGGAGAGAGAAAAAGAGAGAGTCATCAAAGTCGACGCAAACGTCATCGACGACGCGCCTAAAACAACTTCCCCCTCGTTTTCTTCTTCTTTATATTCTTCGGTTTCGATGATGGTACAAAAGCGTGTATTTATATATAACAAATCACAAAAAACAAAGCTACATCTAACATCCTACGTATCACAATCACTCGTCCGCTATGCTCGCCAGGTACATCAAATTCTGTTGCAAACGATTTTGATACCTCGCGCACTCCGCCAGCCTCCCGACGTTTTGGTTCTCCAGAATAGCCAAGATCAGATTTTGATTTTCGTCCAAGTATTTTTGAATCAATTCCGTGGAGATGTCTTTGTGGTCGTGGTTCAAGTCCGGGTGTCCGGTTCGTGGAGGTGGTAACGTCTGTGGGCCCGTCGGCGCGTGATTTTGTTGATTTTGTTGATTTTGATGCATCTGTTGCGTCGCCAAAGCAGGCGGGGTTGCGAACGTCATCCCTTGGTGGTGTTGGGGAATGTGTTGAAGATGTGATTGATGTTGTTGCCGCTGGACGTACGGCCGGACCACTTGCGCTTGGTGAAACTCTTCCTCCTCGACGGTTAAAGGAGGGCGAACAATCGCTGGTTGCTTCGGTTCCATATTCGTCGTTTGAGGTGGTGGTGGTGGATGATACTCCTGTTGTTGTTGTTGTTGTTGTTGTTGTTGTTGTTGTTGTTGTTGCTCCATGACGGACTGATTGAAAAGTGAAGAATTCGGTAGACAAAAATCACCTAACGTTTGGAATATACCACGTAATACATATATACAAACTGGTTTTGTCTACTTTATACTTTCTATCTACGTTTCGCTAGATATTACTACTTGGTTCATTGCTTTTGTCGCTCTCGTTCTTGAAGAAAAGCATCGGCTCTTTTTATTCCTTTATACTACTGTTACACCGCAACGGCTTTTCTCGCATACCTTTAAACGGAACCGCACGAATACATCCTCCTCCTATCTCCGAGAGCGCATCAAAGCTTCGAGAAAGCAAACAATTCTCGGCGACTCTGTATGTGCGAGGCTCACTTTAATCGCCGATGATGACGACAACACGAGACTACTCAGAGAACAGAAGACGGAGAGTGAGAGAAAACAAAACATTTCACATGTGTCTTGTTTGACCGCCTACTCTTGTAACTACATTTTCATCGCTCTGACGCTTCTCTTTTCTCGCGTTCCACGAGAGCTTTAATCATCGTCAACCCGCCGACGAGGAACGATTTGAATCCGTTTTTCACTTTGTCTTCCTCCAAATCCTCGACTGAATACGTGACCAAAGCGGTCAGGCAGTGTGCGGGGAAAACGACATTTAAACAAAGCCATCTCGCTTGCGCTTCGTTTTCATGCGTCACCGCGCCTATTCTGGACCAGTCGCCGGACCATCCGCAATCGATTAACGCGAGTATCGCGAGCACGACAGTACCTTCGAGCACGGCGTAGGGAGTGCTCGAGGTGATTGCATGCGCGGTGTTGACGAGTGATGATTCATCACCGTTAGTATTAGTATCATCATCCTCCGAACGCGCAACAACAGTTCTCCGCAAACATCTCTTCTTTCCTCCTCGCGAGAAAGACGAAGGAGCGCTGTTAAAGCTGCGATGTATTCTTCGTGTCGTCGTCGTCACTCTCGACGTCGTCGTCGACAGTCGAAGAGAGAGAGAGACGGACATCGAACGACTGCACATTCAATTCTCCGCATAAAAATGGCGAATTCTTCCCGAGAAATGAAACGACTAAGAGAATCGAGTTTAAGACTCCGTCGACACCATCACCGACGCGAAGGAGCTCCTTTTTGTGCTCCTCTCTTCTTGTTCGTGTTGTTCGTACTGCGAGCGTCTTCATTAAATTCGTTCTTCGTGTCCTCGTGCGTGCCGACGATTCGTTGCCCAAACGGGGAAGATGTTGTAACCACCATCAGAACGTGTCGCGCGGAATGGAGGTGTACCTGGTCCGCGATCGCACCGAAGACGAACAGTCCGAAACGGTTTTCTTTACTCCACGGTCTCGCGGATATTTTGAACAACGATTCAGAAGAGCTTCAAAGAAGTGCGTTTAACATGACAAACGTGAAAGGGCACTCTGTGTTGCAATATTCGATGACGATTCAACCTTCGTGTTCGCGAGTCGGATGCGACCTGACGAAGACTTCGATAACGTTACAAACGCCAGACGCGAGCGATAGTTTTACGAGCAAAGATTGTCTCGTGGAAGAGACGGCGAAAAAGTGCGGCCCGTTTGACGCGCCTTCGAATAGAAACGACCGAGAGGTGTTTAGCGAAGCGACGGCGACGTTGAAGTGTCAGAACAACGTGAAGCCGTGTTCGGGGAGCTCTGTTTTAGTGAGCGTAGATTTTGAAGCCGAAATAGCGGCTCCGCCGAGACCGCCGGTACCACCGGGTTTGCCGAACAGTCCACCGTTGCCGCCTGCACCGTTTGCACCGCCGATGCCGCCTGGCGCGTTCGCGCCCGGCGGGCAAGGTCGATTTTTTTTTCAAATGTTTCTCGTTCTCGTCGCCGTGTATTGCTCCATCGGGTACGCGCTCGCCTTAGCAATCACCCGAGGCCGCTGGTCTGGATTCACAGAAGCGTGCATCAGAGACGGTAAAGGAAGAAACCCGTGCGGATTACTGTTTTTCTGGTGGTGGCCTCGGTTTTGGACCGAGGAAGACGAAAGGTGTTTAGACGCGTTTTACGACGAGGAGGAAAGAGGAGAGAGGCGATTGTTAGATGGTAGCAGCACTTCAGAAGGAGAAGAAGAAAGAGAAAGCGAATTCGAGTCGTCGTCGTCTGAAGAGGAGGAGGGAGAAGACTGAGGCGTTCGCGAATGATTGATCCGCTTAGATTAGATTGTACACATATGTGTAAAAATGCCAGATTCCCCTAAAAATCCTCACACGCAACTGAAAATGTCAACTCCTGAACACCATCATCACAAACGGAAAAGAGATCACGACGACGACGAGAAAGAAGAGAAGGAAGAGCGAAGAATAGTGGTGGAGGAAAACAACACCAACAACTCTTTGCTCGCGCAGTTACACAGGGAACGAAACCAGCGTCGGCCGCCGATTGAACGAGCGACGACTTTGAGTTCGAGTTCGACGACGATGATGTCTAAAAACGCGAAAGTGGCGTCGTCGCTCGTCGCCAAAGCGACGACGACGAGAAACACAAGCGCGTGGGCAAACGTCGGTCGGTTGAGCTCGATCGCGAAGAGTGATCGAAATACTAAAAAGCAGGCGATGAACAACGCGCACAGCGACGAGGTGGAGAGAGTTTTAGAACGAGCGAAACAGTTGGAAAGGACGAGGAAAGAACAGAAAACGACGAAAGCGTCTTTGACGACGAGGACGAGACTCCTACCGAAAATCGAGACGAAAACGATCGAGATGCCAACGAGAGGACGCAAGTGGACGGAAGAACCTGCCATTCCCGATCGCACGGCGAGCGATGAGGAGGAAATGCGGATTCTCTCGTATAACATTTGGTTCGATAACCAAGCGGCACAGATGGCGAGGACGGAGTATTTAGGACGAGTGATAGAAAGTTGCGATCCGGACGTGTTGTGTTTGCAAGAGGTGACGCTGCCGATTCTTTTTGTTTTGCAAGGGCAAGCGTGGTTTGAGAAGTACAGTCTATGCGCGCAACCGAGCGAGATGGAGTTGCAGTGCGGGTATTTTTGCGTCGTGATGGTGAAGAAGAAAGAGACGGTGAGGAAGACGAGAATCGAGAAGGACGGGAACATCGCGAGAGACGATGAGAAGTGCGAAACGAGCACAGAACTGGGCGGCTTCGCACAAGACTCGTGGAAAGCGCATAAATCGACGTTCGCGTCGTCAATTATGGGGAGGAACTTACAATACGCGTACGATTTGGGTTTCCCTAGGTTATGCGTGGCAACGTCGCATCTGGAATCTTGGATCATGGAAAACCCTCACTTAATGGCGGAAAAACGGAAGCAACAGTTGAAACAAAGTTTAGTACATTTAGGGGGCAGGTTTGAGGATGTTATATTTATAGGTGATATGAATTGGAACGACTCAAAGGATGGATTGTGTCCGATTGAACAACCGTGGGAAGACGTGTGGTTGAAACTTCGACCGGAGTCAGACGGGTACAGCTACGACGCAAAAAGGAACACGATGTTGCGTGGAAACTTGTACGCGCGGTTCGATCGAGCGTTCGCAAAGTTGAAAAACTTCGAGTTGCAATCGATTCAAATGGTGGGTACAAATCCAGAGGTGAACGGACAAACGTATGAGAAGCCGTACATAGAAAAAGGTGAACAAAAGAAAATCAAAGTCGATGTATTACCGAGCGACCATTACGGGCTGCTGTTAATTTTAAAAAAGAAGAGCTTGTTTGACGACGACGACGATAACGGACGCGATGGAATTATTGATTTAACTTAGAAGCTTTTCAGTTTGTGAATTGTATTAATCGCGTGCGTATTGCTAATTGTATTGTAATATCACGACGTCTTGAGTGTTTCCTCCGCGACGTCGGCGTAACGTTCCCACAGAGGTCGAATATCTTCATCGTCCTCTCCTCCGCCTTCGTGACTATTGCTATGGCTACCACTTCTTCTGTGATTCGGGATTTCTTCCGTCGATGACACGTGTTCAACGTGGTGAACGTTGTTGTGTCCGTCTACTCCCGGATGCGGTTCGAGTGGTTCGCGGTGTTCCGGATCACCTCCTACTACTGGTTCTTCGTGATGATGACTGTTTGGGTCCGAGCTTTCGTAATAGAATTCCTTGTGCTCCAAGTTATGCTTCTTCGAAACCGCTTCGAACGCTCTCTTTAGCTCCTCGTATTCCTCGTCCGTGTGTTCGTGCAACACCCCGTCGCTATCGATAACCGCGTTATACCCTTCGTCCATGACGCCCAAATCCGCCTCGTGCTTCACGCTCGCGTTGTGCTTCTCCAACTCGTGATGTTTCTTCAACGTCGCCAGTTCATCCTTCGTGCTCTCAGCCTCGTCTTTCCACTTGTTCATCTCGATGACCAAATTTTCTTTTTCGTGCCTCAAACTCTCCAACTGTTCCTTCAACTGTGACTTTTCGTTCCCGCTCAACTTCTTCTCCTCGTGATGTCCCGACAACTTCAACTCGCACGCGTTGAACTTATGCGTGGCGTCCTCGGCGTCCTTCTCTTTGATATGCACCGTCGCGCGCAATTCTCCCATTTCCCTCTCGCGATCTTCCAACGTTTCCAAACACCGTCTCTCTCGACTCCCGGAGAGCTCTTTGAACCGCCGCATGCTCCCGTCCGCGTTCGATTTAAACAGGTCGAACTTTTTCGAAACCTGCGACCAGCGAAAATACGAAAACGAAAATAAGAGAAAGAAAATCACCGCGAACGGGTTCACTCGTTGTTGTTGTTGTTGTTCAGGTTGTGGTGTTTTCATCGATTGCGTCGATGTCGATTTAAAGTGCCTCGACAAAACCGTCCCAGCGTTTCTGATGAAATTTCCTCCCATCATCGTTCCTTTAATAAATCCCCTAGATCGCTTCTTCTTCTCGTTCTCGTCGTCGTCGAGTAAGTTATAGTTGTGTTGCGGAGAGAGGTACGCCGATGCTTGGTTATGGTGGTTGTTATGATAATACGCATCGATATTCGTATTCGGGGGAGAGATTGGATGCGCTGAAGGAGGACTTTCTCCTCCTTGTTGGTGTTGTTGGTGGTGGTGCGCGAAAGACTCCCGGTTCGGGTCGATCGGACGTCTTTGCATTATATATATATATGCCCTTCTTAATGCTCTGAGAATAATGACCGGATGATGGATTTTATATTGTGTGTATGTATACGCGCGAGCGTACAAAATATGAAGAAGTGAGATCTTTCTCTCTTTTTCCCCGCACAAATAGACAAACACGATGAGCAGTTTTACTTCGTTCTCGTTCGTCACCAGTGCGATACTGACACCGTTACCACGACGTAAACGGTGCTTTTGTTACCAACACCACGTGGGAGAAATTCTATCGCGAGGAGGAGGAGGAGGAGCAACAGTGCGCGGTGGTAGTAATGTTGTTCGTCGTTGCAAAGAAAACAACGACCTAGAGAGAGATGCAATTGCGGGGACGAGCGGGCGAGAAAGACGACGCGAGGATGATGATGATGATGATGAAATACTCGGTACGCGTAATACTAATTACGATCATCGAAGCAGAAGAAGACGGAGCGTGATGCTGAGCAGCGTAACGACGATGTTGTTGGGGATGAATGCGAAGAAGAACAAGATAGCGTTTGCCGCAGACTTTGACGCTGAACGACCACCTTCAGACGGAGGAGGAGACAGAGGAGAATCATCAACCGCGATGGTCGTCGCGGAGGAGGAGGAGAAAGTGCCACCACCGCCACCGGAGAAGCCAGTAAAGATAAAGAAGAAGACCACTCGGGAACGGATCGAAGAGCTCGAACGACTCGAAGAGCAACAGTTGGAAAGAGAGGAAGCGATTCAGGAGCAAAACAGGGAAATCCAACAACAAGACAGCACCATCGACGGTTTACAACGTCAGTTAGAGTTGAAGAACGAATTGATCGCGCTTTTGAAACGAGAGCGAGACGAGGCGAAAGAGGCGGCGAAATTAGCGCAAGGGTTGTGCGCGCAAAGTGCGGCTATATTTTAATAAGATATAAGTGTTGTTGTAAACGAGAGTATTGTGTTGTATGGCATGTCACATGTCTTTTTTGATCTCTAAAAAAAGTATTTGTTCCTCTTCTCCTTCATTATTCGTGCGCGCGCGCTCATCGAAACCACGGAAACAAACGCATCATACTTTCTTCTTTGAGAGCGAGCGCAAGGTCTCTGTCTGATCTCGAACAACATCATGGGCAAATCATCCGTTGACTCCCAAATTCGCGAAGGCGAAGAAGAGGAGGAAGATACACAGACGAAGAAAAAGGGAAAAAATATCAGAGATGAAGAACAAGAGCAAGAGTCGAAAGCGCCGAAGCTGGTCGAACACTTTGCAAGCGCGAGAAAGCATTTGTTGTCGATAGACATAGAGAAGTATTTCGAGTTGAATCCACCGCATCCACCGGGTTCGCCACCGCGCAATAGGGGGGAAGGTGTGACTGTTTTGCACCCAGATTCGATTAAGAAGATTGAAAACGTGGTGACGTTGGAAGAAACGATGACGGTGAAGCAAGCGTTGTCCGTGTTGAGAAGATATGGGATATCATCCGCGCCTGTGGTGAACAGTAGCAGCGCGTTGTTTATCGGGTTTCAAGACGTTCGAGACTTCATGGTGTTGTTTTTCGAGAAAGCGCTCGTTTCACATTTGACTCGCCGGGAAGTTTTGCAAAGGATGATTGAGTTGTTGAACGAAACAGTGCGAGAGTGTCGGAGAGATTCCAATCCCGACGACGATGCGAGATTCGTATATCGTGGTTCGAGAAAGACGACGCTCCTTGAAATCGTTCGAGGTGGATTTTTGCAGCGCATCGATGTACGCACCCACGGCGAGGAGATTTGTGGGATCAAACCGACGACGCATGGAAAACGATTTCAAAGAGTCCATCGCGTCGCGGTATATTCGTTACACTATGACACTCTCACTAAAGATGAAGCGATGACAATCGACGCTGTCATATCGCAAACGGATGTCATAGCGTTTCTGCTCGATTGTTATTTGGAAAAGGACGAAGATGAGGATCCGTTCAAGAAAATAACCGTCTCAGAAGCGTTTGCGGACTATATCGAAAGGAAGAAAGAGGACCTTCTCGCTTTACCGAGTTTTACAAAAGCTATCGATGTTTTTGCAGGTTTGACGAGACGAAATGCAAACTGTGTCGCAATTGTTGACGATAAAACTGGTATGCTCGTCGACTCAGTCGCGGCGAACGATTTCGCGTATTTCATGGAGGAGTTTGACGAGAACCTCGATCTCACAATCGTCGATTTCATGCGCAAAATCAGAACCGTGCACATCCAGCAACAAAGCGCGGTACCGTCTGCCATTGGCGCTCCTCAATACGAATCAGACACGACGACCACCACGACCTTGACGGACGAAGAGAAAGAACAAAAGCTCCAAAAATTCATCGTGTCAAACAACCTCGGCAAACCGAATCTCCGCGCCGCCTTCCTCAACTCCTCCTTGCGAGAAGCCATGGAGCTCATGCGTCCAGCTAACGCTCTTCTCAAACGTGCGCCGTCCACCCCAGATCGTCTTTCAGACGTGCACCACGTTTTCATCATCGACGATACTACCGGGAAACCTCTTTTCGAGCTCACCCCGGGTTGCGTTCTCGAGCTCGTCGCGCTCCCGGCTCGCGAGCGCGTGTTTTGGAGAGTCGAGCCGTGCGAGCTCCACTCGATTTATCGAAACAGAAAACTCCCGGCTTTTTAATAATACATACGAACAGAATAAGAGTCTTCTTCTTAGGAAAGTGAGGGAACTAAGCGAGAGAGAGAGAGAGAGAGGTTTTGTCATCATATGAAAAACGATGCGAAAATCAACTTCTTTCTCCTTTTTCTTTTCAATTCGACACAAAATTTTTCTAAAAAGCTCGTTTTTGTGGAGTTGAAACGACATCAGATCACACAACAAAATGAATAACTTGATGCGGATGGGAATGGGCCAAGCGCCGCAAACCGGCCCCCCACCGGACACGCCGCAGGTGGACACCGCGGAGCAAGTGCAAATCAGTTCGCTCGCTTTGTTGAAGATGTTGAAACACGGTGCGTTTACTATTTCAAAGATTCGTTTTCAGCGCGTCGTTTCCGTGATGATGATTGCACTTTCTGACTTTAATGTTTTCTCTCTTTCTCGCAAACAACACACGACCATTCACAAAACAGGTCGCGCGGGAGTTCCAATGGAAGTCATGGGTCTCATGCTCGGACAATTCGTGGACGATTACACGGTTAAAGTCGTCGACGTGTTCGCGATGCCGCAATCTGGTACCGGCGTTTCCGTTGAAGCCGTGGACCCGGTGTTTCAGACGAAAATGTTGGACATGTTGAAACAAACGGGCAGGGAAGAAATGGTCGTCGGTTGGTACCACTCGCACCCGGGATTCGGGTGTTGGCTTTCTGGCGTCGATATCAACACGCAGCAAAGTTTTGAGCAGTTAAATCCGAGGTTAGTGGCTGTCGTTATCGATCCGATTCAGTCGGTGAAAGGGAAGGTGGTCATCGACGCGTTTCGATTGATTAATCCGCAGACGATCATGTTAGGGCAAGAGCCGAGGCAAACGACGTCGAATTTAGGACATTTAAATAAACCTTCAATCGCGGCGTTGATTCACGGGTTGAATAGGCACTACTATTCCATCAATATTGGCTATAGAAAGAATGAATTAGAGGAGAAGATGTTGTTGAATTTGGACAAGCCGAGATGGAGCGACGGTTTGAAAGTTAGGAATTTTACCGAGAATAGGAAAGGGAACGAGAAGGTGGTTGGAGAGATGCGAGATTTAGCGGATAAGTATCAGAAAGCGGTGCAAGAAGAAGCGGAGTTGACGAAGAGGGAGTTGGTCGTTAAAGCTGCGGGGAGAACGGACGCGAAGAAGAGGTTGTCGGAAAACGCGAGCGATTTGATGGCGAAGAACATCACGCAGCAGCTCGGGGCGATGTTAGATACCGTGTGCTTTTAATCGTAGAGTTTCTTCTTACACCCTTTTGCGGTGCATTACGTTATATTTCTTTTCCTGTGCGCATTACAATTTTGCCGCTGCTATCCTATGTCGCGCTACGTCTAGTTCTTATTGCTTACAAAACTTTCTTTTTTTTACGGAGCTTGCGGCTCGACAAACTTCTTCCCAACGTCCGTCCAATCCGTGCTCAACACGGTCCCGTTCGATTCCACGAAACTCTTCATCATCGCACGCCTCTGATCGTCGTCCGCGTCCTTATACAAATCCTGAAACATTTTGTTCAACCCGTCCTCGCCGTCCAACGTTTCCAACTCCTCTTCCATCTCCCCTAAAAATTCCAACCGCGTCCATTTATCCGCCGGCGGTTTATCAAGCGACGTCGTTTTTCCCTCATCACCAACTCCGTCTAAAGTCGTCGTTGGAGTGGTTGAACTCGTCGTGTTCCGCGTTTCGTTCCCAATTTTGTGCTTCTCTTCCGAAACGCTCGACGACGACCGGCGCTCCTTTTCTTCTTCTCTCTTCTGATTCTTCTTTTTCACCAGTTTGACTTCAATCTTCTTCTTCCCACATCTCACGCGGACGAATTCCGGATCCGTTCGAACCGGGTGGTGCTTTCGCAAATCAAACGTAAACTTCTCTTCTTCGCGCCCTGCTTTAATTTCAATACCGACTGGATCATGTGATCCTTCGGAATCGAAGATGAACCTGTGCGACACCTCCTCCTTTTCCATCACGATGTCCTCCTCGGTAAAAAAAATCTCAATCGTCGTCGCATCTAAAGACGAGTAAAGCTCCGTTTTTTTCACCACCGATGAACTTCTCTCCTTTCTCCCCTCACACTTTTCTTCTTCTTCTTCTTTTTTCGTCGTCGTCGTCATTTTGCGCGTCGTTGTGGTGGTATTGATGATGAAGATGAAGATGAAGTTGATGATGGTGGTGGTCACTCTCTTTCTCTCTTTCTCTCTGAAGCAAAAAAAGCCAAGAACGAAAGATGAAAGAGACGAGAGAATTTTTGTGCGAAAAAGGTTGACTTTTTTTTGTTTCGTAGGCAAACGAGAGACTCTTTTCTTTCTCTGAATGAAAAGAGGGGAAAAGGTGCCGTCTCTTCACTTTAAAAGAATAAAAACAGACACACGCATAAATATGAATCCAGAATAGTACGTTTTTAGATCTCTCTCTCTCTCTCGAGCGAAAGAAGCACGGCGTCGGTGTTGTCAAAGTCTTTTCTTTCGTGGCTTCTTTTCGTTGTTTTCGTTGGTGTCTCTCGTTGTTGTTCTTCTTCTCTCGCGTGATCTTCTCATTGAAAGAATTGGTGTCTCTCTTCTCCCCCCGAGACACGAAACGAATGTACTGACAAATCTCTCTCTCTCTCTCTCTTTCAATTCACGAACAACAGCGATTACTTGTTCAAGCTCTTGGTGCGTCTAAAGCTTTAATAAAGCTTTTTTGTTTCTTCTCTTCTTCTTCTTTAACTTCTTTTAAAGAGAGAAGAGTTTTTCTTTAATGAGATCCGCTCTTGAAATCTCTCTCTTTTCGAGTCTTTTTAGACGAAGAAACTGACGAAACGATGTTCTCTTCCCCTCTCTCTCTTGAAATTTGCTGTACCGAACAACAACACTATAATCAGCTGATTGGCGATTCCGGCGTCGGTAAGTCCTGCCTCCTCTTCCGTTTCGCGGACGACACGTACCAAGAGTCGTACATCAGCACCATCGGCGTGGACTTTAAAATCAGGACGGTCGAACTCGAAGGGAAAACGATAAAATTACAAATCTGGGATACTGCCGGGCAAGAACGGTTTCGAACGATTACGAGCTCGTATTATCGCGGCGCGCACGGGATTATCGTGGTGTACGATGTGACGGATCAGGAAAGTTTTAACAACGTGAAGACGTGGTTGAGCGAAATCGATAGGTACGCGAATGAAAACGTGAACAAACTTTTGGTCGGGAACAAATCAGATTTGACGAGTAAGAAAGTGGTGGATTACGCGACCGCGAAGGCGTTCGCGGATGAGATTGGGATTCCCTTCATGGAGACGTCGGCGAAGAACGCGACAAATGTTGAACAGGCGTTTGTGACAATGGCGAATGAGATTAAAACGAGGATGGCGAGTCAACCGCAAGCGGCGAGCGGCGCGAGTCGAGGAGCGACGATTAGGCCGGGGGAGGGGAGACCGGTGAATGCGAAGAGCTCTTGCTGCTAAATATCAACGAAAAGTGAGAGTTTCATATATATATAAATAAATAGTTTTGTGGACGACGGCGTGAGAGGGAGGAATATAAAAAAGAGAGAGTTGCGATTGCGAGCAACACCATTAGGTAATTTTAAAACATAAAGTTTGAAGGCGTCGACGAACGAGAGGAAAATGTGCATTCGAAAAGTTGTAATCTTGATTGCGTTTGAACGTAGTGTTTGTCTATCTATTAGCTGTTATTACATGCGTTTTTTTTATGTGTGTGTTTCTCTCTCTCTTTTTGTACTTGTGTATGTTTATTTCTGCGTCTCTCTTTTCATTTATAGTGTTGCGCGCGGGGACGCTTGTACTATAATCGGGTTCCCAATAGCGGCGAAACAGCAGAGAACGTCTTGGTGAAAAACGACGATAATTCTCTCATCTTATGTTCGTCGTTTGCGGTTGTGTTCGCGTCCGTTGCGATTGTTTCGTTTACATTTTCGTTTCCTCGTGGTTGTTCTTCGAGTCGAGTGACTTCGATGGAAAAGACGACTTCTTTCTTCAAGTCTTCTTCTTCTCGTTTTTCGTCTTCGAGTGGCGTTAACGGCGTCTTCTGGGCACTCTCTTTAAAAAACGTGTTCTCGGTACTCGCGTTCGTCGCTTCTTGTTCTTGTTCTTCTCCTTCTCCTTCTGTCTTTTTCTTCTTATTCAAACGGTTCTTACTCGAATATCTCGTTCTCGGTACGAATTCATACGTTTTATCTGTCACCATCTTTCTCTTAAACACTGCTTTCAACCACTCCTTATTATTCGAACTCGTTAGCTTACCATCAAACACGAGCGGGAAACACGTTCTCAACTCTCCAAACGTCGCACTTTCGATGGTTTCCACAATAACTTCGTTCGAGAAGGAGTCCTCCTTGTTCGCGATAACTTTCGCTAAAGCGCTTTCGTCCTTCTTCTTCTTGTTGGTATTTTTCGTATTTGTCGTCGTCGCAGCGGTAGTACTCGTAGTCTTCATCTTTGTCTTCTTCTCCTCCTTTCCTTTCGCTTTCTGCAAAGCGTGAATCTTCGCGACCGCGCGTCGCGTGTTCGGCGTCGGATCGGATGTCCTGTTTTTGTAGAGGAGGAATTTTTCAATAAAACGTCTACTCGTTTGAGGCATAAATCGTGGAGAAAAAAAAACAAAGAGAGAGAAAGACTTTATGTCGAGCGCACCTCATCCTCGCGAGTGCAGTCGCACAAATCCCGGTCCGAGGCGTCAGCTTCATCGACGATAGCGTCGAGGAAGAACTCGTCATCGCGAAGTTCGATCCAAACGACGACATCGAACTTCTTCTTCTCTTAGGAGGAGGAGGAGGAGGAGAGAAGAGAAAAAAGGCGTTCGCGTTCTCTTCTTCTTCGCGTCGTTGAACACCACCAACACCACCCATATCGGTGGAGGAGGAACGGAATGGATGCGGTAAAGATACGGCGTGCGGGAGGAACGGAGTGTTTGGATGCATTATATATGTTACTCAATCGCAAGTCTCGCGTATTCGAAAAGTGAGGAAACGGCATGTGATTTCAAACTTTTTTTTGTTTAAAAACTCTAAGAGCAGCTGCGCAAAATTTTTCCTCGAACAAACGCCATTTTTTCTAAAACCATCTGTATCGTCGCGAGGTCATTCGCGGGTGGTGGTGGTAATGGTGGTAATAATGGTGGTGGTGGTAATGGTGGTATACGCGACGCGAGGACGATTAATTGCGCGGTATTTCGAGCGCGCGTTGCGAGTACTCGATGGCCGGCGCCGAGAAATTCTGACCAAAAATACACGCGCGAGAGGTACACGCCGAGTCGAATCGGAAGCGGCGCTCGGATTGGCATCAACTTGCTCGCTTCCATTTTTGCGATGGCTTCTAAGGCGACGCACATCGCGAGGCACGTCGCGAGTTCTTCGCCGGTTCGCTCTCTTTTCGGCGGCGTCGACGGCGTAGGCGTTTCGGCGCCTTCCTCTTCTTCTCCTTCTTCGAACAACTTTTTGCTGACTGGACTTTCCAACAACATCGATCGCGCCTCTTTGCCGAGAAAAAAGGCACCAAAACCGACGCACTTCTCCAGAAACTTCTGCATTTTCGGTGCCACCTTTCTCTCCTTTTCCGTGGATTTCAACACAATCACCTCCTTCTCCAATTTCTCCGCCGAAGCGCAAAGCTTCGCGCCCATCTCTTCCATCCTGACCACGTGCTCTTTCTCCACGTTCGTGAGCTCAATCAACACCGCGCTCACGATCGATTGCTCCCTCACCTCATCTTCCATTTTCTCCTGCATCTTCGTCAACACCTCCACTTTCTGCTTCTGTCTCTCCACTAACTTTTGCAACGGCAACGACTCTTGCAACAAAACGTCTTTAAACGCGTCTCGTTGCCCGGCGAGATACGACGACGACGTCTGTCTCGCCTTGGCGTCGTCGCAGCGCGGCGTCATCGCCATTCCAACTCTTTCTACCTTAACATTCTTCTCCTCTTCTTTTTCGTCGTCCAAAAAATCGAACCGATACTTGCCGCATTCGCTGCTCGCGGTGGTCGATTGCTCCTCCGCGTCGCTTTCGCACCCGCGCTCGAAAAAATCTCTCGCAAAGTGAAACGGCGTGGAAGGCGTGGGTGGTGGTCTCGGTAAATTCTTCTTCTTTGAATTCTTCTTCTCCGTGGTGGTGGTTAAGTCAAAATTCCACGCGTCTTCTTCCTCGCTCAACCTCTCTTCCTTTTCTTCTTTTTCCTCCTTTTCGTCGGCAAAGTTTACGTGGTTTCTTAGCGGCGTTTTCTGTATCTGTTCCTTCTCATCTTCACAAAGACCCGCAGGGGAAAAAATCAATCGATTTCTATTCTCCTCCTCCTCCTCTTTCACGCGATGATGCGACGCGTATCTGCTGTTTCCGGATTTTTTCAGAGCAGATTTCAGTTTCGATTTCGGCGTTTGGTACGAGCAGACGATGTGTTTCTTTTTGAGAAGTTTACGCGGCGAACGCGTCGTCTTTCCCATGAGAGATGCGATATCTAAAATGTGAGTAGTGTTGTAAGTGTTTTGTCTCTCTTTTTTCTTGTTCCCCTCTTTTTTTGCCTTTTTTGCATGAAACCCTAAACTTTTTCTAACTGTCTTTTCTGTCCTCCTTTCGACCTCTTTTGAGACCAATTTCCTCTTTATATTATACAACACCAACACACAACAAAGGTAATACATAATGTCCTCTCCACTGTTTGAGGACGACGACGATTTCAACAACAACAACAATCAAAACTCGCGATGGCAGCGTTTATACGAGCATAAATTGGAAACGTTGTTGAAAGAACCGTCGGTGGATTACCGACATTCCGCGGAGAAACTGTCCATATTAGTCAAAAGCGGTTTATTAGAGTTTACCGATTTGACGAGAAATCCGGAGCGTTTTTTCCTCGCCCATCGATTACTCGTGCGCAAAGGGTTCGAACAAGGGCCTGGGTTTAGCATACGATTCACCGTGGAGTATAACTTATTCGGTGGGACGATTTTGGAACTCGGGAACGACCGGCAGAGGATGAGTTTACAAGCGATGAGAGAACGAGGTGAACTCGGGTGTTTCGCGTTAACCGAAAAGTTAGCGGGGGTGAATAGCGGGTTAATCGTGCAAACGACGTGCACGTGGTCGCAACGGGAGAAACGGTTCACGCTGCAAACGCCGTCGGAAAGCGCGAGAAAAATATGGATTTCGCAAGGGTTGGTGGCAACCCGAGCGGTGGTGATTGCGGAGTTGATCGTGAGAGGGAGGAACCACGGTCCGCACGCGTTTTTGGTGAACATGAGGAAACAAAGGTTGGGACCGTTGAATCCAAACATTAAAGTAGGCGACATGGGAGATAAAACGACCGGGAATGATTTAGATAACGCATGGATTGAGTTTAATTCAGTCAAACTCCCATATTCAGCTTTGTTAGATAGACACGACGGGATCGACGTGAGAACCGGCGCCTACGTACAGAAGAGCGCGGGAACGAACAACGAAAGACATTTGACGAACATGGATAGGATTGGACAGAGATTATACACCGGGAGAGTTGCCGTGGCGCAAGGCGCGCACGAGTTCCGGAAACGTTTGTTTCATAAGACGAAAGCGTTTGCCGATCAGAAAGAGACGTGGGGATTTTCCGAAAAGAACAACGGGGCGAGAGAGAACGTCGCGGATATAGCGTCGTCGGCGTCGGCGGCGGCGGCGAGTGCAACGAACAAACGCTTCGGCGCGCGAAGAAGGAGTAAATACGATCCTATCGCAGCAGCGACGGCGATGCACGAGAGGGGACCACCGTTATCGCAAGTCCCGCAGCTTCGTCAGCTGTTTATCGTCGCCAAGGAACAGGAAATGAAGATGGATGCGTTTCTGGTAAACGTGGAAAGGAAACTGTGCCTTTCGTTGAGGAAAAAAGAACGAGCATCGAAAGCGCTCGTAGAAGCGATTGCTGCTGCAAAAATATTAGCCGTGGAGGATGCCATCGATTTGACGCACAGATTGAGACAGGAAACTGGCTCCTACGCGTTAATGGCGCATACTGGATTTGAACACTCCGATTTCCTCATTTGTTGTAAATTCGCCGAAGGCGATTCGAGAATATTAGAGTTGAAGCTAGCCAGAGATAGAGTGAAAACGCCGAACGTCAACGAACGCGAGTCCGAACGCGTGGCGAGAGAAAAACTCGTGGAAGGTTTGCGCGCGGATCAAACGCAAGGCATGACGATTCAAAAAGCGTGGAGACGCAGATGGAGAGAAGCGTACGATTTAGCCGAGATTGCGGCGAGAGCCATCGTGGATGATTGGAACGAGCAATCAGACGCCGAACACAACGCCGGTCAAATCCTATCAAGGCTATAATTGATTAAATACACGTGTAGTCATTTTTTTAAACGCAGTACGTAGTAGAGTTTTGTATGCATACACACGCGAAGCAATCGCGGAGCAATCGTAAATAAAACGCGCAACAAAAGGATGGTAAAGCAACGATTATGCAAGGTAGATTACTTTATATCAAAACGGATTGCCGAAGCGCTGCATTAAGCTCGGAATATCCTGGGTCAAAACCTCCTCTATGGACGACAACGCCTTCTTGTCCACTCGAGGGAACTTGTGAAGTTGCATCGGCTCCAAAATTGC
>Ga0257106_1000262_pt1 | contig 32910 bp, 19 predicted proteins | sample LP_taG_3_FD_190177 | JGI IMG/M metagenome (GOLD analysis project Ga0257106, IMG submission 190177) | Marine microbial communities from Northeast Subartic Pacific Ocean, Canada - LP_J_2011_P26_10m | ecosystem: Environmental > Aquatic > Marine > Oceanic | place: Canada: Northeast Subartic Pacific...
TTTGCCGCCACTTCGGCACGTTCGAGACGCACTGCGACGACGCTTTCGCGCCGCCGTCGTCATCAACTTCGGCGGCGGAAACGCCGCCGCCGCCAAAGCTCGTCCCGAAAATAAAGGCGACAAACGCGAACGCGAAAAGCATCCGCTTCCTTAACGAAAGACGCACCGCCAGTGGTACCATCTTCCTCGTCCTTTCCGTCGTTCTTCTTCTTCTTCTTCTTTGTTGTTGATGATGTTGTTGTTGTTGTTGTTCTCCAGCGACTGAGGAGGAGCGCTTCATTTTTTTTTTCTTTTTTGTCCGTTTGTGTGTGTGTTTGCTCCGTCTCTTGACTCGTCGTTTTCCGTCGTCTTCTTCGATGATTCGATGAAGATTTTCGTTTTCTCTTTCTCGCTTTGCGTCTTCGTTTACGTTTACGTCGTCTGCGTCTTCGTCGAGATCAGAGCGTCTCTCGTCGTCTTCGCGGTTGGTTGTTTTCGCCGATCTCGAGTCGTCGTCCGGGTTATTGGTTTTGGTGGTTGTTCAAAAAGTGAACGTCGTCTTTCTCCGATGTTTGCTCGTCGTGCGAAGAATTAAAAGGAAGAGGTTCTTCTATTTCCGCGAAGAAGGAGAACGAAGGAGATCGATGATCGCGAAAACGAGTACTGCTCCTCTTTTTAAATCGCTGCCGATTCAAGATGATGGTACGATGCGCGAGCGTGCTCGTTTGTTCGTTCGTCGCTGCTCGGGGCGTGTGTGTTTGCGGAGAAATGTATCGAGAACGAGAGATACTTTTTATTTGAACGAAAAGGTCAGGGTAAAAAGCTAGGTTTTTAAAATACTGGGAGATATATTTACCTCGCATGCATCTGCTGCGCTCTGATGACGCATCATCGTGCACGGATGATGAATAATAATAATAATAATTAACAGAAAACGAACATGTCGTTGTCTTTCTTTTCCACCTCTTTGGTTTCTTGAATCATTTTCTTGCCTCTTTTCGTACCGCAGACGCGTTCAATCTTCAAAGCGTCTAAGCGCGTGAATAGAGCGTGGGCGGTTTTGTTACCGCTCACTCCTGCTCCTCTTCCTCCTCCTCCTCCTCTGAATTGGTTTTTGGTGTTGCTCTGGTGGTTTCTGGTTGGCGATGGGTTCTTCATGAACGAACACACTTCCGCGTAAAATTGCGGGTTTTCCGGCAACGAGTAGAAGAAGACTGAGTTGACGCCTCGGATGTTGCGTCTTTGGTAGAAGTAGGCGCGTTCGGAGAGAAGCAAACATCGCTTCCGGCCGTCAGCGAATAACGTTCGCGCTCGAGCGGCTTCGGCGATGTCGGTGTATTCGCTGTTGATGGCGAAGGAAACTTCTCGATCGACGAGGAGGTTTCGCACGCGGACAAACTCAAAGTAAGTGGCGCAGAAGATGAGTTGGCCTTGGTCTGGGTTTTCGCGGATGCGAGGAAGAACGACTTTGGCGAAGTGGCGGAAACGAATATCGTCCGCGTCTTGGATGTTTTTCTTGGAAACGCGAACGAGCTCAAACTCTTGTCTGGAGATGAGGTTGGGTAAAGTCGCGGATTCGTTTGTCCGTAAATTCCTCGGATCGTCCGGAGAGGCGACTAATCCTAGCACGCCTTTCTCTTTCGTCGCGCGCAAACGAAATTTACCCTCGACGTTTGCGCATAACGCTCCGTTAAACGTCGCGTTAATTTCTGCGGTTTCGAATTGCGACAGAAATATTGTCTGCCGCGCGCTAGCGGCGGCACCGTTCAGGTGAAACTCGTGACATCGATTCACGTCCACGTCTTTGGCATCTTTCGGTAACTGATTGCACTTTTCTAAAACCGTTTCCAGATGTTCCCAATTTTGCATGGCGACGACGTCGCATCGGTCGACGATGACGAGCTCAATAGCAGAAAGGAAATCAGCGGCGCTTATATCGTCATTCATTGCGGTGACAATGCCGAGAGGTGAAGCGAAGACGATATCGGCGCCGAAAAAATCAACGAATGGACGCACGGCTGCTTTCGTGATTTTCACACCCAATCGAAAATGATCGTCCTGATTCCCTCGAAACAGTTCTTTATACTCCAAAGGCACGCGCGTTTTGTATTTCTTCTTCTTCTTGGTCACTTTGTTTATTTTCTTTTGCATTTTCTTCTTCCTTCGCTTCAACTCTTCGTCGTCTTCTTCTTCGCTCGCGTCCTCGTCCGAGGACGTTTCGTCGGACGAGTAACCGGCGAGGAAGTCATTCTCTAGACGTTCGAGTTTGTTCACCGCGTCGGCTCGACCGTGCGCGTTCGGACATAATTTCAAAAAGCGCATGATTGCGCGACCGCATACGTTTCGCATCGGCGAGAGGAATAAAACCGTCGGTCTCGCAAAACCTTGATCTCTTGGCGTGTCGTCGATGGAAATCTCTCGACCAGCTTTCACTTTCTTGGCTAACTTCTCGTTATTCTTACTCACGCGGTTTCGCGTTCGATGAATGTGCGTCATCGCGTGGATGAGTATCGCGTCGAGTTCGTCGTCTTTTTGGTTTCGCCAACGAAGAGTGGAGTCTTCTTTATTTTTTTTCTGCGACAAATGCGATATATCCGGAATGCGTCTGGTGTGCGAGATATCAGCGTACGTGCTCACCAAGTGATATAACTCCGCCTGCGCTCGATTTTTGAAACACGACGGATTCTTATTCTCTTCATCTTCATCGTCATCTTCTTCTTGTCTTTCTTCTTCGTCTCGAATCTCGTTCGCCCGAACGATTTTCCAGTGTTCGCGAATTTTTAACGGAATGTCGCCAGGAAGTGCCAATGGATCTTCTTCTTCTTCTTCTTCTTCTTCTTCTTCTTCTTCGTCGCTGTTTTTGTTCTTTTCGTTCTTTTTCTTTGCCTTTTTCATCTTCTTCTTCTTCTTCTTCGTCTTTGGCGCGAAATACGCCTCATCTTTAAACGCCGTCGGTAAAGTCGTCACGTTCTCGCTCATTTCCCATCGCGCGTTACTGTTAGTGCTCTCGTCATTTTTCTCATCTCCACTGCTGTTCTCGTTATTGTTAAATATCGATGTAAACGTCACCCTCTTCTCCCTCCTTTCCGCCAAAGTCTCCTCGTCTTCGTTTTGACATTTTTTCAAATGCAACGTCAACGCGTTCTCTCTGTCTTCATTTTCAACGTCCTCGTTCGCGCGTAAAGATCTCATCTTCTTCGTTTCCATCATCTTTTCTGCGTCACTCATCATTGCTTTTTCTTCTTCTTCTTCTTTTACTTCTTCTTTGTCTAACTCTGCATCGCTCGACGATACGTCCGATACGTCGTCCTGCGGTCCCATCCGGTCGAACCGTTTTTGCGCCTCGTCCGGGATCGGTTCCCATTCGAGCACTTTGCTCACATCGTTGATATCTTCCCCGTCTTCGTCTAATAATTCTCGCGCTTCTGATTCTTCTGATTCTGATTCTGATTCTGATTCTTCGTCGTCGGAATCATCGTCATCGTCCTCGTCTTCTTCGTCCTCGCCGTCGTCACCCGAATCGGATTTCTCATCGTCTTCGTCTTCATCACCCTCGCTTTTCCCGTTGTTAAAGTTCCTTTTCTTTCCGATCATAGCAAAAAGCGCTCTGTGTGCGTCTCCTTCAAACTTCGTTCGGACGATATCTTCGATCCTCTTTTCCTCCTCTTTTTCTTCTTCTCCTTCTTCTGATTCTTCGTCGTTTCTGTCGTCCGCGCGTTGCCGGCGGCGCTTCGCCTTCCCGGCTGCCGATCGAGGCATGGTGGTCGCAGTCTTTTGAGGACAAAAAGTGCCACATTTTCGCCGCATTCTTCGGAGAAAAACGAGTGCAAACAACAACAACGCGCGTAAAAACGACGACGATGAAGACGATGAGAACGACGATGAAAACGACGATAATTCCTCAAAACGGACGCCGCCGTATTTTTCGCTTTCGCCGTCGCGTGGGGGTGGTTTTGGTGGTAAAAAACGCAAAATCATCACAATCCGAAGCCGCCGAAAACGCCCCCAAAGCACAAGGAGTGGACCGAAGTTTAAACCCTCGCGTGCAAGACTTGAACGAGTCGAAAACAGTCGCTTTGACGGATTTAGCGAGAACGCTGAAAGAGCGAGGCGAAGACGTCATCGGCTTAGCGGCTGGGGAACCGGATTTTGAGACGCCGGAAGTGTGCGCGAAAGCAGGCATCCGAGCGATAGAGTGTGGGATGACGAAGTATTCGCCGAATCCAGGGACGTTACCGTTACGCACAGCGATATGCGAGAAATTGAAACGAGAGAACGGGGTGGAGTACAAGCCGAGCGAGATTGTGATTTCAAACGGGGCGAAGCAAAGCGTGACGCAAGCCGTGTTGACGTGTTGCGGCCCGGGAGACGAAGTCATCGTGCCGGCGCCGTATTGGGTGAGTTATCCGGAAATGGTCACCTTATCTGGAGCGGAGAAAGTCATCTTGAAGACGGACATTAAGAGTCATTTTTTAATCACGCCGGAACAGTTGGAAAAAGCAATCACGCCGAAATCGAGAATGTTGATTTTGTGTTCGCCGTCCAATCCGAGCGGAGCGGTGTATTCCAGAGAGACGCTGGAGAAGATTTGTGAGATTGTGACGAAACATCCGAGGCTGTTAGTTTTGTGGGACGAGATTTACGAACACATAATTTATGCCCCGAACGAACACGTCTCCGCGGCGTCGTTTCCGAACATGTGGGAAAGAACGATAGTGGTGAATGGATTCTCGAAGTCGTTCGCGATGACGGGGTGGAGGTTAGGGTATAGCGCGGCGCCGGAATACTTTTCGAAAGCGTTCAACATGTTGCAATCGCAATTGACGTCAGGTCCGAGCTCGATTGCACAGGAAGCAGCTTTAGCCGGGTACGTAGAATTGGGCGACAAAGGCGGCGCGCCCGTGGAACTCATGCGTAAAAAGTTTCAAGAGCGAAGAGATTACGTGATGGAGCGATTGCGCAAAATCGAAGGCGTAGCGATTGAGACGCCCGGAGGTGCTTTTTATGCCTTTCCCGACGTCACGAAACTTTGCGGCGGCGATAAGGGCGGATTTGTCGAAGGGTTCGGCCCGGTCAAAGGCTCGGACGAGTTGTGTAGGTATTTATTGCAAGAGGCGAGGGTAGCGTTAGTTCCGGGGAGCGCGTTTGGCGTGGACGAGTGCATAAGAATATCGTACGCGGCGAGCGACGAGACTTTGGAGAAGGCGCTGGATAGAATTACGGAAGCGTTAGATCCGAAAAAGTTTAAAAGGAGCGGTAGTTGGTAGCAAAACAGTGCTTTTTTTCTCAGAATAGTGCACACGCGTCATAGTTTAGCAAGGATGAGAAGGAATTTTTATTCTTCGCGCGTTGTGTGTTTTGCGCTCGCGCTCGCGTTTAAAATACAGCATTTTTAAACATCTTCTTCTCATAACTAATCGCTTCTCTCTCGCATTAATATAAACTTGCTCCCTTTCTGTCCTACGCTGACCCTTAACTCTTCATCCAAATACGTCGTTTGAAACCACCCTTTCGTTTGTCCCGGCCTCACGCTTTCGATGAAATCAAACGGAACAGGATACGGCAACTTATACTCCCCTCGATTGACGTCAAAATACCCGTTCGAAAATCGGTAAAAAAAGGATTGCTCGTCTCTCACGCCTTCAATGTCTGCTTCGATGATCAACTCCACGTCTTTCCTTTCGCCGTTGAACTCAAACGTAAATTTGGCGACGTTTTGCCACTTCGCGTTCGGCGCCTCCTTCGGATCTTCCAACACCTGATACACGTTCTCCACCGTCGACGTGTTCCCCAACACCAGCGATTGCACTGGACTCGGACCTTTCTCGAACAAATATCTCTGCCAACTCCCCACGTCGAAAAATTCAACCACGTCCACGTCTTCTTTATACGTGCAAAGCAGTTTCCATCGCCCGCAGAGCAACTCGGTTTGCTCGATCGTGTTCTCGTCAACCATCGTTTGCTCCAACCGAGTGACGACCGATTGGAGTTTCGTTTTATCCAAACCTTTCGCCAACCGTTTTTTGCGTTGTTGGTTCCTCCCATCGTCGTTTATATCGTTCGAGGAGGAGGACGACGCGGGAATCCCGAACACATCAAACAGTTCTCTCTTGAGCGCATCTTTCGTTACATCATCCGACTTTGAACTCGACGAGGCGGACGCGTGCGAATTCGCGCGAGAACGACGACGGCGATTTGTCCTCCTACAATTTCGTCCTCCGTGTACCTTTCGCGTCGTTTTGCACCCAAACCTCGGAACGACAACAGGTACAAAGAGGACAGAACTGTTGGTCGTCATTTTAAAAGTGCGGAGTTTTCCCCTAAAATCTCCATTTCAATCCCGTTAAGAAGAAGAAGAAGTCAAGAAGTCAAGAAGACAAAGAGGAGCGGGATACGCGCACTTTCTTTCTCTCTCTCTTTCTCTCTCTCGAAAGCCAGTTTGGTGGTGGTCGTTTGCGCTTTGGGAGACGCGAGAGAGAGAGAGAGAGAGAGAGAGAAAGACAAAAGCAGTTGGTTCGTTGTTTCCCTAACGAACATAAAGCTCTTCTCGGTATAAAGTTACGGCGTCGTGTTAGTATTCGCGACTTTTACTCGTTTTGGAACGAAGACACGGAAGAGAGAAGTGAAGAACACGACGCGCGAAGAACGTTTCTGAAAATGTCCATACTTGGGCCTCGACTGCACGCGATCGCGCTGAAAGCTTTAGAGTTCCCGCGAATTCTCTCCCCGGGCTTTACCGATGTGTGCGTGCTCTCGTTGTACAATTCCGAGACATCGAGAGAGTATCGAGAGCTCGTCTTGTGGCTGGAAAATACCAAAATACGCAAGCTTAAACGCGAGGGAGGGGAGAGAGAAAAATTGTTGCGCGAGACTCTAGAGGACGAGGCGTGGTCGAAAAATTACGAGGAGTATTTGAAGGTGTGCGAATGCGACGAGATGCACTTGACATGCGCGGAGAGTAAGATTGATTTTTTAATCAACTTGGCGTTAGCGGAGGAGTATCGGGATAGATTTGATATCGCGGAGGAGGAGGAGGAAACGGAGGAGGAGGAGGAGGGAGAGGATGCTGCTGCTGATGATAATGAGCGAGATCAAGAGAGAGCGAGAACGCCGACGGAGAAGATGCGAGGGATGGGGATCGATAAAGATGATGGTGGTGAAAATACGAGAGAGGATGTGATGATAGACGCAAACGTAGAGAACGTCGGGAGCGCGGAAAAGAGGACGAAAGTGGAAAACGAGAAAGGCTTCGCGTATTCCCGGTTTAAACCGAAAGAAGGAGAAAGCGAAGGCGAAGGGAAAGGGAGAAGAACGGACGCGGTTTTGCCGTTAGACTCTTCGCTCTTGGCGGATTTACGAGACGTTCAAGAAGTTATGGACGATGAAGAGACGTACGATGCGTTGATGAAAGTTTTGAATACGTTTGATGTCGTTCCTGCGTTTGAAACGAACCGACCGACGGTGGACGCGCGGCTCGTTCGATTAGCGACGAAGACTCTGGAGAGATTCGTGGTACCGTTCCAAGAAGAAGAAGTTGAGGAGGAGAAGGAGGAGGAGGCAGAGAACGACGATATGGAGAACGATGAGCCATCCTGGAAACTGGATTTGAAACTGAGCGACGAGGACTACGTTTTGCGCGATTCGGGAGTTCCCATGAAAAACCCAAAAGTCAAGCGAATGGTGGACGCTTTGCGCGTGCTTTACGTGAACCAACTGAGAGTCACGCAAGACCGCGCCGACGACATTTTGCTTCAAGTGCAATCGAGAGTCGCTGATCCTCGAACCGATGCGAAACAAGGCAGAGTCGGTCGATAAGAAAACAACAACGTATATATAAGATGTACAAAATAGCTCTGCTGCTAAACTGCCGCATACGCAGAGAAATCGAGAAGGAAAATTTCACATAGCCAATAATATACATAGCCAAAAGCATAGCCTATTACACTATAAAATTACAACCTTCTGCTAATACTTTCCGCATGAGCGCTCTGCCTTTCCGGCTTTCTTTTCGATTCATGACTAAATTCAACAACGGATTCTTCTCGTCTACTTTCACGGTTTCAAATCCGAAACGTTCGTACACCCGCACCGCTTTCCCGTCCACCTCTCTGACGTGCAACCACACGTCACACCCACCAACGCTCGGCACAAACTCTCCTATCGCTTCCAACATCGCCTTCGCAACGCCTTTGTTCCGATGTCGCGAAGAGACTGCCATGTTGCACACGTACGGCGCGTCCGAGGGCGGCGGGTTCGGATCGTCCACGATTCTCGAGCGCACGTCTAAAGCTACCGAGACTAAAGATATCACCTCATCTTCCGTTATTTCTTTCGTTTCTTCGTTTTTAATCGTCGTCGTCACGCCGACAAAACATACCTCGTACGGGTTATTCTTTTTGTTCTTTTCGTCATCATCATCCACAACGCACGCTTCCAATAAATATCTCAACACGAAACTTCTCGGCTTCTCGTCCGGAGACCCGCTGAAGCTCTCCTGAAAGACTTTCGCGGCTGCGGAAACGTCTTTCTCTCGTATCGCGCGCACGATGATGATTGTTTCTTCTTCTTCTTCTTCTTTATCCTCCTTCTTCTTCACGAGCGTAAACGACCGACGAAAACCTCGAGTGATGTTTTCGATGATTTTGTCTCTTTTGACGACGTTTATGGGTGTTGTTGCTTCTGTTTTCGCTTCATTCGAGGAGGAGGAGGAAAAGGAGCGAGAGGATACCCTCCTCCTCCTCCTAATCCTCCTCCTGGTATGAAAAGGCAGCACTTTCGCGCGCTTGATTACGTTCAAGCCGCCATGGGAGGCAACGAGAGGCTCGACCATGACGGAGGAAAAAACTGTTTACACCGATGAGGAAAAGAAGATATCAAAAGAGAACGAAAGAAAGAGACCAAAAATGGTCAAATTTGCAAAAGCAAAAAAAAGAAAAGAGCAAAAAAGAGCAACTTTTCCTCTCTTTCTACACAACACACACACACACACACAGAGAGAGCAGTTCAGAGAGAAAAGATGAGCGAGAACATCAATAAAGACAATAATAGTAATAACAAACAAATGACGACGAGAGAACGGCAGCAAATCGAGGTGGCGAAGTTAGAGGCGGAGTTGAACGCGCTGAAAGTGGACGCGTTCGCGAAGGTGCGTTGTTTTTTCTTCTTCTTAACTCTTTTCTTTTTCGTCGTCATCATCGTCGCTTTCGTTGGTTGTGTGTTTTGAATCGAGACGATGATGATGATGATGAGATCTCATCGCTCTCGATCCGTGCGTTGTCTTCTCGTTTTTCAGCAAAAGCAGCCCGCCAAAAGCCCAAACGCGTTTACTTCTATACGCGCTGATGAATAATAACTAACCTTTCTAAACTCTCTCTCTCTCTCTCTCTCTCTCTCTCTTATTATATATAATATACGCGCAACAACAACGCAAAACGCATATAAAATATAGCCTGGAAACCTGTCACCAATTCTGGAAAAAATGCTCGTCCTGGAAAAATCCTACCGATTGTCGGCTGATTTCGTCGCCACGCCTCGCTTATGCGTGGCTATTCTCGCGGTGTTGAGACAAGCGAACGATTGGCAAGGGATTTGCGAACACGTTATATTACTGTCGAAACGAAGAGCGCAATTGAAACAAGCGATTGGGGCGGTCGTGAGGGAAGCGATGTCGTACATCGACGAGACGCCGGACGTGAAGACGAAGACGCAGTTGATCGAAACGTTGAACGAAGTCGCGTCTGGGAAGATTTTTGTGGAGGTGGAAAAGGCGAGATTGACGAGAATTTTAGCGCGTTTACACGAAGAAGCCGGGAGAATAAGCGAGGCGGCGAGCGTGATGCAAGAGGTGGCGATTGAAACGTACGGCGCGTTATCGAAGAGAGAGAAGGTGTTTTTTATCGAGGAGCAAATTCGTTTGTGCATGAAGAACGACGATTACGTGCGAGCGAGGATTTTAAGCAGAAAGATTAACGTGAGAAGTTTCGACGAGATTAAACGATTGGAAGAGAAAGAAGCGCTGAAGAAGAAGAAGAAACTGGAAGAAGAAGGCGGAGTAGATGCGATGATGATGGACGAGGACGAGAAGAAACGCTTCGAGGAGGTTGAAAAAGAAGAGAAGAAGGAGAAAGAAAGCGCGGTGCAACACGCGAAAGGCGTGTTCGCGGAAACCGATCCGAGCGTTCCGGATTTACCGACGTTGCGTTTGAATTATCACAACTTGATGGTGCAATATTTCGAACGAGAGAAGGATTACGTGGAACAGTGTCGATGTTATAAGGCGATTTTAGAGTGCGAGTTGGTGAAGGAGGATAAATCAAAGTACGAGCCGGCGATGGAATCGTGCGCGTGGTTGGTCATTTTGAGCGAAAGAGACCCGATGCAACAAAGCTTACTCCACCAAACGCTGAACGACGATAGGTTAAAGGAAATGAAAACGTACGAAGAGTTGTTGAAGAAGTTTACGACGTACGAAATCATCCGATGGGACGAGTTGAGTGAAACGTACGCCGAGGAAATCACGAAACACTTTGCCGCCGGTCATAGCAATCAACAAAAACAAGAGGAAATGAACGTAAAAGCGGGTACGACGATGAAAGTAGACTCTAGCGCAGATGGGAAAGCCACGACGAAATTGGAAGACTTGCAATCGCGCGTGATTGAACACAACTTGTTCGTCGTCGCCAAGTATTACAACCGCATCTCTTTATCGAGACTTTCCGAACTGTTGTGCTTAACCGTGGACGAAGCCGAGACGCGCTTGTCGAAATCCGTCTGCTCGAAAAAAGTCCACGCGAAAATCGACCGACCGAACGGCATCGCCGCCTTCAGAAAAGTCAACAACAACAGCGCTTCCCCTGGGAACGAGAAAGACGGTTCTAACGCTTCTTCCTCCTCTGAAACCGCGCCGGACCAACTTCTCAACTCGTGGGTAAACAACGTCGACTCTTTGCTCACGGCTTTAGATAAAGCCGGGAACTTGATCAACAAAGAAGCGATGACACACAAAGTCTCTCTTCTCACTTTGGAAGCGTAATAGTCGTTTTAGTAGCGAGAGAATAATAACTATATACTATATATATTCCATCGCGAATGAAGGAGACTCTCGCGTGATTATTCTTTCATAAAAAATCTCTCGTTCTCTACTCGCTTTTTCTCAATCCATTCTTTCCTCACATCGACACAGAAAAAGGCCCGCGCTTTCAAAGTGAAATTCAACTCAACACGTCTCCTTTTTCTCGCCTTCAAAACGACGACGCACACGACGTAAACGACGACGACGATGTCCACGCGACAGCGCACACCCTCCGTCCAACCGAAGACACAAACTGAAGACGACAAAGATGCAGAGAAGGACGACGACATCACGAATACGAATGCGAATAATAATTGGTTACATCTCATCGACAACCGGAAAGACAGAGAGAAAATCATCCGTTTACAAAACGCGGACGACCCGTCGTTGCGAGCGATGTTCGAAGCGATACGCGTGACGATGAAAAAGAAGGACGAAAACATGGAACGCGCGGCTATGATTGGGTTCGAGAGAGGCGTGAGTTTTGGAGTCGCGGAAGGTGGTGGGAAAACGAAGAAGAAGAAGAAGAAGAAGAAGAAGGAAAACGACGACGATTCAGACGAGGACGAAGAGTTTGCAATTTCAGAGGACGACGATTCTTCCGATTTTAAAGAGGAAGAAGATTCCTCGGACGAAAACGAGGACGAAAACGAAAACAGAAATAAGATCGAGCGAAGGTCGAAGGCTTCGAGCAGCGCGCCGGGTACGCTGCTCGTGAGCGATGATGAAGATGAAGAAGAGGAAGACGGAGCCGAGGAAGTTAGGAGAGGTAGAAATACTAGTAACGCCGACGGCGAATTCGCGCGAATCGAGAAGAAGAGTAAATCGAACGAGGACGACGAAACGGCTTTGCGATGGGTGTTGGAGAGAAGCAGTTCGAATGAAAAAGAGGAGACGCAAAAATCTATTCTGAACGATTTAGAGGTGGTCGATTTGAGAAGGAAATTAGCAAACGCGGAGATTACTACGAATAACGCGATACTGAGCAAAATGTTAACCGCGTGGCGTTTAGCGTGCTTTACATCGAGAAGGAACGAGTCTGTGGTGCAACGAATGCGCGTGGCGTCTGAACACAGGAAGATGCGCGCGGCGTTTCGTTCGTGGATGGACGCGTCGCTGGAGTTTAAAAGACGACGCGTGCTCGTTGGCGTCAGAGATGCCGATGGCGGCGATAGAAAGAAGAAAAAGAACGACGAAGAGGAGGAAGAAGAATTCGCGCCGGATTATAGCGAAGAGTGCGAACGATTGCAGCTCGAAGTAAAATCGTTGCGCGAAATGCTTGAACGAGAACGAACAAAACCGCTATCGGGACCAGGAGCAGAGTTCAAAGAGCAAGCGAACGCGTTCAACGCGCACTTGAAGAAAGTGGTGAGAGATTTAGAGGGGACGAGGAGTTTGAACGCGCAATTGACGCGTCGTTTGGAAATGAAGGAGAAGCAGGTGCAAGGGTACCGAGGCGGAGGCAACGAGTACACCGCCGACGCGACGAAACCCACGAATCGTGCAAATCAACGCACCATGGGTACACAAACGATGTTCGAGACGTATCCTGGAAGTCAAAACAACAACTCGAAATACCCGAAAGTTGTTTCGTTCAAGAACGAACGCGAGCAAAGCTTTGTGAAAGATTCCGCGCCGGGCAACAGATACGAGCACGTCAAAGCTGAAAACGAAAAATTACGCCAAGAACTCGAAAAGCAAACGAAGGTTTTGCACGAAAAGTTCGAAATGCAACTGAGAGCTGCGGAAGTTGCGGAGCGCAAGTTGAATGACGAAAGACAGAGACGCGCGCGAGAAATTGAGTTGAGAGAAAAAGCGTCGAACGATTTGAAGAGAGAACACGAACGCGAGATGGCGGAGATGATTGAATCCTACGACGCGCTATACGGTGGTCGCAATAACAACAACATCAGCAAGAACAATAAAGCGAACGATTCGAGCCTTAATAAGTATGCGAGCAAACCGAGCCCTCCGAAGAAAATGTCCTCCACGTCCTCGGTGATGAAGAAACGAAGAGACGAAATTGTCTCGAGTCTCCGTTCGCCGCGGGACCCTCGTGTGCGCGAGGATACCTATCGTAACAACGAATACATGCAGCAGCAACAACAACAACAACAACAACAACAACAACAACAACAAAACAACAACAGCGACAAGCTTTCCTCTATTTTGAATCCCAGGGAGCGCTCGTCGCCGGTATCTCCTGAGAAGGATGACGCGATGACGTTTGAGAAGATGGCTTCGATTCGCGAGGATTACATCAAGCAACCGCACCATCGAACGACTGGTCGACCACAAAGAGAAAAGACATCGCCTCCACCAAACAATTTTGCCATGCTCAGACCTTCTTCCATGAATACGTTAGACTCGTACGGGGAAGAGGAAAGAAGAAGTAAGAATACGAACGCGGACGATATGTTTTTATCTCCGACGAAGACGCTTTCGGAATCCGAGAATCAATCGTTTCGCGACGCTTCGTCGGCCTTAGGGACGCCGGCATCCTCGTCGGCGGCGAGAAGTACCGCTAAAGGATACTTCAAACGCGGTGGACCTAATGGAAGTAATAATACTAATCCTCCTCCTGCTTCTTCTTCTTCTGCTGCTGCGAATTCTTCTCCTCCTCAAAGCAAAGTTACGCCGAAAGGTTTCACGCCGAGAGGCGAACAGCTCACTTTGAGCGCGTTCAACGAATACGCGAATGCCGGGAAAAAACAAAGTCGAACAATGGGAACGAGCATGCGAGAAGACGAATTCGACGATATCGTTGGAAATGACTACGATGATAAAGACGTCAACATCAAGAAATCGTCGAAAGGACGGGATTTGGTATCTTCTCTCCCGTCGCGTTTGTTCTCGGCGAGCTCGAACGAGATGAACAAATCAGCTTCTGAAGACGACGAGGACGACGACAGAGAAGAAGGAGAAGAAGAAGGAGAAGGAGAAGAAGAAAAAGAAGACGATTGGGGTCTCGCCATTCCAAAGAAACCGCACCATCTCACCACCACCGGCGGCAAAAAGAACAACGCCATTACCAAAGACGAACTCGAACTCTCTCGATCCGATTGGGACGACTTGTTGGGTAAAAAGAACTCTCATCCAAAGGGCGACGGTACCACCGCCGCTTTCAGAGGTGCCCGCCGAGACTTACGATTCTCCGAGTCTCAACAAAGCGCACCGCCTGCGAAAACGAAAACCATGGTCGTCGCAGAACTGGTCGTCCAAGGATGGTCCAAAAACGAAGCGTCGTTCGCGCTGGAGAAAGTCGGCGAAAACGACGTCAACAAGTGCGCCGAGTGGCTCATTCGACGCAATCATTAATTAGCGGTAAGTGTGTACATACTCACATCGCGTGTGTGTATATAGATAGATTTGTGTAATATTCTAGTAATTATAGACTTTAGCGCGGCAATAGTGCGAACACAGTTGTTCTTTTCCTTTTCGTTTTGGCGCTGGCGTTTGTCTTTTCATTTTTCTCTCTATTTCTGTTGTTGTGTTTGGAGAAACAAATCATCACAAATTCAGAAGACGCACACGCACGTCGTTAGAAGAAGTTTTAGCAAAGATGATGATCAAAGTGAAAACCTTAACCGGCAAAGAGGTGGAACTCGACGTCGAAGTCTCCGATACCATCGTTCGAATCAAAGAGCGCATGGAGGAGAAGGAGGGCATTCCTCCGATACAACAGAGGTTGATTTTCGGCGGGAAGCAAATGCACGACGAGAAAACGGCGAAGGATTACAACATCGAAGGTGGAAGCGTCATTCACATGGTTTTGGCGCTCAGAGGTGGAGGATGTGTTTAGAAGAAGATCATATATGATCGCAGGTAGTAGAAAATAGTATATAATAATAATAATATTAAAGCGAGAGACAAGAAGAGAAACGAGAAGAGAAACAACGAGGAGAGAGAGAGAGAGTCAAATCTCAGTAAAGCAGAAGAGAGCAGAAAAGAGAAATTTTCAAGTGCATGCCCATTTAAAAGTTTTTGTGTGAAAAGGTGACTTGAAATGGTGTGTTCGTTGACTCTTGGGCGGAGTTGAACGCCGACGACGACGAAAAGCGCGCTTCGGTTCTTTCCTTTTTTAAATTGCTACAAACTTACTTACAATCGTGTACGAATACCTAATATAATATGTATACTTAACTCTCTCTTATTCTCTCGTTGGCTACTTTTCTCTCTTTCTCTCTTCGTCGTCTTCGTCGCTCTTTCGCATGCCGTCGTCGATAGTGTAATTATCTGTGCAATCGAAAGAAAGTGCTTCGAAGAAACACCTCCTCCTCGCCGATATCCGGGTTTGCCATCACTCTCTCCATCTCTTTAATCGTCGCCGGCATGCACGAGATGTCCAACTGTACCTGGTACGCGTCCGGGTACCCTTTAATGTTGTACATGTTGTTTTGTAACCCGCGTTCCGTGACTTCGAACGAAGAGCCTTCGTCTTGGGCGACTAACGTGCGTAATTTATCCATTTGTACTTGTTTGATGGAATCTTCCACGTCTGGTCTCAACAAAACCATGCCTTCGTAGTTCTTCAAGGACGTCTTCTTCACGGACATGGCGGAGACGTTTAATTTCCCTCCCGTTTGTCTTCTGTTCGAGACAGATGAGGCACCTGTTGTGTTTTAATAATATTCATATAAAGTAGTACCGAAGAAGAAGAAGAATTGGTTCACGTCAGCGGGTTTTTCTCTCTCGGTTTTATCCAAAAAATCACTCGAATTTCTCCCTCGAAAACGGCGCGTTTGAACGCGTTCGAGAGCAGATTTCGCTCGCGGAATTCGGCCAAAAGCGTCGAAAACAATGTTTAGACTGCAATTCAAACGCGTTCTTTTCTCTCTTCCCTTCGCATCTTACTCTCTCTTCCCTCATTTTCAGGAAATCATCATCGCGCGCCGGCGAAAAAACACTCTCTCAAATTAGTACGCGCATAAACAAAAAAACAAAACGCTGCTTAATGCGAAATTCGTACCTCTCGCGCTGCTCGCGATTCGAACGCCGTGAATAAAGCTCGACGAGTTAGAAGCCGTTGTCGTTGCGTGCATCATTTGATTTATTTATATATGTGTATTGTGTGTGTGTATAGACTACGAAATGCGCTTTTTTCTGTGTTGTTTTGTCTTCAGGTTTTTTCCTTGTTTTTTGCTCGACGAACAATTTTTTTTTTCGAGTTCGAGGCAAAAATTCGATCCGTTCCTTTGCAAAGAAGAAGAATTCATCACACTGAAAGAAGAAGACAAAGAAGAAGACAAAGAAGAAGAAGAATTGAAGAAGAGGAGAGCTGGTGTTTGTTCCGTCTCCAGGTCTCTCTCTCTCTCTCTACCGCGATTTTTGTTGGAAGAGAGCGCGTGTTTTTTTTTTCAAAAGAGTAGTCCTCTTGCGAGATAAAAATTCATCGGGTTTCCTCTCGTCGTTGTCATCGTCATCATCATGGCGGCTTCTTCAACGTCGTCGTCGTCGTTTACGTCGTCATTTTTCGCGCGCAAAGGCACAAGAGGAGGAAAAGGAAGCACTTTTTTTAGGAAAAGCATCGAAACTCGCACTTCTCAGACGACGACGACGACGAAGAAACAACAAAAGCGGAAAAAGAGGGTTGGGGTGGTTGTTCGGGCGGCGGCTGAAAAAGGTGCTTTTTTGTGCAAAAGAAGAAAAAACGCACCGCCAGCGATACTAAGAACTGAAACAAATCACTTTAACAACCGATACCGCGGGAGAGGCGCGTTGCAAACCTTATGTGCGAAGAAAGGAAAAGGACCGCGAAATCTCCCGATGGATAGAGAATACATGTTCGACCCTCGAATTCCTCGGTTGAAGAAAGGGCACAAAGTCCGAACGACGGAAGATTTCGAGGAAAACCATAAGGCGTACTTCGACCAAGAACCCGGCGAGTTGCACGAGTTGATGTCGTACGAAAGGCCGCAGATGATTTTTCCGGAGTTGCCGCCGAAATTGACCGGCGGAGCCAGAGTGATTCCGCCCAGGGTGTTTAGCAAGTGGTTAGACCCGTTCATAACGGATTATTGGACCGTGCCGAGGATATTGAAGGCGCAAAGGATTTGGGATTTCGAGAAGGATTGTAAAGAGGTGGACGCGTTGTTGGAGAGGATCGATATCACCAAGAGGCGAACGAAGAAGAAGAATTATGAATTGTACGCGCCGGATTGGATGAAGGAACAAGACACGAAACTGTTAGATATGTTGAAGAAAAATAAAGGGTTCGAGAAGATGTTGAAATCGGAGAAGAGACGGTTGTTGGCGAAATTTAGAGCGCAAGAGAGGACGTATCCGGAACGGTTTCAATCCGAAATGAAATGGGGGAAACGATTGTGGATGCGAAAGTTTCCGGATTGGTTGGATCAGGCGGAAAAACCGGAGTACATCGAAGAGCTCATCGATTACTCGCAATTGATGAGAGATTTGCAAAATCAACGCATCTCTAGGATTAAAATTTACGAGGAAGGCAAAGTGGCAATTTGCGAGTACGAAGACGAGAAACACCGCTTAAATTACGATCGGGAATCGTACGGGGTGAAGAAGTGTAATTTGCCCGGCGACGCGTGGGACGATTTAGTCATTCGCTGCCAAAAAGCGTCCGTCACGCCCGATTTCGTCGATTTCGACGTTTGGGAGACGAATCCGTCCAGTTGTCAGCTGTTCATGCACCGCTCGCCGTTGTATTTCGGAAGCTTGTTACAAACGACGTTACCGTGGTACGGATCGATGGCCTTTTTGACGGCGATTGCGATGTCGAGAAAGAAACCAGAACATTGGGCGGTTTTTCAAGGAAACCCGGCTGGTAAATCGGAAACGAAAAAGTACAAACCGCCGGATTCTTTGAAGAAGGATAAAAAGTCAAAGTTGGCGAGACAACTCGGCATTTCCACATACGTCTTAGACCAAATCATCTCCGGGAAAAAGACGTTGCAACAAGTTCAAAAAATGAGTAAAGAGGAACAAAACGAAGAGTCAAAGAACCCGTTCGTGGCCATGACTAAATCAAAAGCGAAGAAAATCTCCAGGCGCATGTCCAAAGTGCGCTTTAACGACGTCGCCGGATTGGACGAAGCCGTGCACGAGTTTCAAGAGGTTATCGACATCATGAACGGCGATCCGAGATTTGAGGGCCAAATCGTGGACCCACCGAAAGGTATATTGTTAGAAGGCCCACCAGGTACTGGGAAGACGCTGTTAGCTAAAGCTGTCGCGGGAGAGGCGATGATGCCGTTCTTTTACGCCAACGGCTCGGAGTTTGTCGAGATGTTTGTCGGCGTCGCGGCGAGCCGCGTGAGAGATTTGTTCAAAAGAGCTCGAGACGTCGCGCCGGCGATTATTTTCATCGACGAATTAGACACTTTGGGAAAATCGAGAGCGTTTTACGACATGTCCGACCCAGCCTCGCAAGAACGCGCGCAAGGTTTGATGCAATTATTGGTTGAAATGGACGGTTTCGATCCGAACCAAACGCCGATTTTGATCATCGGCGCGACAAACTTGGCGTCGAATTTAGACCCGGCGTTATTGCGTTCTGGACGCTTCGATCGCTCTTTTCGAGTCGGGAATCCCAAACGATCCGAAGATCGCTTAAAGATTCTCAAAGTGCACGCGAAAAAATTGAACGTGAACCACGACAACGACGACGCATTTTTGAAGAGAGTTTCGGAAATCACTGAGGATTATTCCGGCGCCGATTTAGCCAACTTGTTGAACGAAGGTGCTATTTTATCCGTTCGAAGAGATAAAGAGTTCATGGACATAGAAGATATCGAAGCCGTGATTGAAAAGCAAGTGGTTGGTTTAGTCGGCGCGCCGTTGCCGCACAGTTGGGGTAAAGAACACTTGGCGATTTTAGAGGCATCGAGAGCGGTGATTTGCTCGAGTAGACCACAGTTAACTCCTGAGTTGATTCAAGTCACGTTAAAACCGAGAGGTGAAGCGGTGTCATCCTTATTATACGTCAACGAACCCGACCACGTGACGCAAGCGAAATTGTACGCGCAAGGTCCGGATACCATCGAGTATTACGTCGAGTGTGCGGCGTTGATAATTTGCGGTCGCGTCGCGGAGAGAGTGTTCTTCGGCGAAGACGACGTCTCGTTGGCGACCACACCAGATGTCATTTACGCGCAAGACTACATCTCTCGAATCGTCAACGATACTGGCATTACGTATGTACGAGATGGTAAAGTTCGCCCGCACTTTGACCCGGCCATAACGGAAGGTTTTAGATTGGACAAACTCTACGGCAAAGACGACCAACAGTTAATGTTGAAAGCGGCGATGAAACGAGCGGAACAGTTGGTCAGAGAGTACGCTCCGGTGATTAAGCAAGTTGCCTCGGAGTTGTTGGTGGACGACAGAGTCTATGGCACGCGCGTCAGAGAGTTGATTGAGAAATTCGACGGCAAACGAGACGATGTTTCCGTCATCCCGACGTTGGTCGACACGTACCCGGAGAGCAAAGTCCAAGAGGTGAGTTTGGAAAAACCGGAGCCTTGGGTTAAAGAAGGCACGAAAACTCGAACGAAAAAAGAAGGCGAAGGCGAACCGAACTTGTTCGATTTGGAAATTGGCGCTCGACACTGGCTCAACGCCGCCACGGGTGGTTTCTACGAAAAGGAGGAGAACGTCGACAGCGCGTTTGATGAAAGCAGAGATTTCGTGACGACGTTTGAAACTCCCGAAAACAACTACCGCAAAAACTGGACGGCGTTTGAAATCAAGCATCAATTGTATACGGTTCCTACGATTAAAGAGGTGATGGCGTTTTGGGTGGACGAAGTCAACGGCGTCCACGACGATTGGCCGGACGAGTGGTTACCGAAATGGTTGCAGCTAGACCTGGTGAAATACGGCGGCGTCGGAAAACCGTTGGAGTGTTATCGACAAATGCAAAGAGACCGAATCGCGCACGGTGGCGGCGAAGAAGGCTTTAAAGCTGTCTTGAAAAAGTACCATGCCGGAGAGTACGATAAGGATTGGCGCGGTTTGTCCGAGAAGGAACAAACGAGAAAGAAGGAAATCGAAGCCGTTGGGATCAAAACGGACGAGAAGCCGTTCGGAAGTTGGCAACCGTTTGACGACGACGACAATGCTTCGGGGAAACGACCGTTATATGCCCCGCCCGGGACGGGGAGGTTGAATGATCCGAAAGACGTGGGACCGGTTTCTTCAGATGATGATGGATATATGTCTCCAAGCGAAGAAAAAAAAGAAGAAGCTTCTTCTTCTGATACTACTACTGCAACTCCAGCTACTATTCCAACTACGGCTAACGAAGGAGAAGAAAAAGATTTCATCAAGAAAGCGTGGCAGTCGCAGCTCCGGTCTAGTGAAGTTTCTCCTCGAGAAAAGAGAGGAACAAATAGTATGTCGTCGTCGCCTTTGGGTTCCGGCGTCACCGAACCGAGCGTTTCGAGAGAAGTTTCAACCGCTTGGCAAAAGCAAGGTTTCGATTGCACGAAAATCGATCGCGTTTAGTAATAACAATAGTGTTGTATGAAAGCATCGGCTACTTCAGTGTACAGCGCATACTATAAAAAATATTCTATCTATCTAAATCGTTTGCGTAAACGCTGCCGAGAGAGGGTAAACTCGGGGCGATTGCGCACTTCAACGCAAAGTTTGCGGAGTACTTCAATCGCACCTCTTCATCTTCTCCTCTTCCTCCTCCTCCCGAGAAGCTCATCTTCAAAAGCTCAAACGTGGTCAACTCACCTTCTTCAGGTGGCATCGTTCTCAACGCCATGCGCTCAAATTCGTCCCAGGTTAGGAAATCTTTCATGTGTTTGCTCTTCCACCTTTTCGCGATTTCTTTCGTGCACAAAGCGCGTTTCTTTGCGTCCTTACACTTTGGCGCCAGATGTTCAAACGCGAATTTTAACTCTCGTTCGATGGCATGTTTTGATAACACAACTTCCCTCGCGAGCAGGCGCAACGTCTCGTCGTTTTCACCGGTTTCGTTATCTTCGCGAATGATGCGTTCATCGTTTTTCGCTTCGTCTATTCGTGAAAGCAAACGATCCGCGATGTCGACGCGAAACGCGTTCGCGGATTCAAAGTGTCCGAGTTGCGCGGCGACGGTTGACAACGCGGCGTCGTTAGACCACGCAATGGCGGAACCGACTATTTGTAACAAAACGCGGCCTTCCGAAGTGATATCATCGTCCGCTTTGAGATTGCGCGAGTGAATAACGGCGCGTTTGATTTCCGCTTCCAGTTCGCACTGGTAGTGAACTTTCCGTTTCGAGTTGGCTGGTTCCATCGCAACGTGCGCGAGGAGACAGTTGACGCGAAGTTCAGGGTTGAGCATGCGTTTTTGAAACGTCGCGGATGCTTTTTGGTTGTGGTACGCGATGTCAAAGAGCTTGTTCGTGTTGAATGCTGTTTTGCTGTTTTCGCTGTTTTGATCGCTCGACCGAGGCGAGACGGAGGGCGAGATGTTCGTATTGAAGCTAGTGTTTCCACTGGGTCCAACGTTGCGAGTGTGGTTATAACTCAATGCGTTTGTGCGACCTTCCTCGCCGAGCGACCAAAACAACGTCGGCAATGCAATCGAAAGACTTCGCGGGATGTTGTTTTGTTTGAGTTGATTCTCAAAATCTTCTCCAACGTCTTTGTTGTTCTCATCGTCTTGCTTCGTGGCGCTACGCCTACCTTCGATGTTGCTCTCGCTCTTAGTCGTCTTTTCCACACCTTTACTATCCCTCTTCCCAAACAAGATATCCTCCTCGCTCGATCCTACGTTCAAAGCGCGCACGAGCGAACCAACCGTGCGCATGTGCACGGAGACAGATTGCGTTTTTGGCGCGTTCGTGCGATCTCTCGTGCGTCCATTGGCGCGTTTCGCTTCGAATAGGTGGCGGTTTTGACCACTACTACCACCTTTACTTACGTTGTTAGAGAACGTATCATTTTTCTTCATTGGCGAATCCGTCGGCGTCCTAAATGCATCGCCAACGCTCAAGTCTCCTTCCTGTTTGAAGGCGTTATGATTACCCTCCTCGAACGCTTTGATTGCATTTTCCATGCGTTGCCACTTTGGAATGCTTTCGTTTTCGCTCGTATCGCGCTCATTGTCAAACTGTTCGCTACTCGGAGAATCTGAACAACACGTTCGCGCCAAATTATCGACAAACTCTTTGATGAACTCAGAATCGGCGAGTTTCGGTTCAAACTGCGCATCGTTTTCGATGCCCTCGAATTGTTCTCGAGTAATCTCTTCCTCAGTCCCATCATCTCTTATGATCACCACGGTTGTCGATGCTGAAGCAGAAACTTCGGCGTCGAGGAGTTCATCGCACGCCTTCAAACACGCGACACCTTCCTTGGACGACCAAGCGATAATATTCGCGCGCGCAATTCGCGCTGTCTGAACGGCCACTTCGATATCTCTATCGCGCGAGCGTTTCAAACATTCTCTGGCGTCCGCACGAAACGACTTTTCTGAGGCAAAATTGTTGTTACTGCTGCGCAGTGTTTGTTGCTTACTCCCGCTGTGTGAGGGCGACCCCCCGAGTGATCCGGCGCGAGAGCCAGCGCGAGAGCCCCATCTGGAAAACGTCGCCGCCGGCGAAGACGGCTCGGAATCGAATCCGTTCGCTCCAGAATCCCAAGCATCCATTGTTTCGAGTAAATGCTCCGTAGCACGTACGTGCCAAGAACGTAAGCACGCGTCGCAAAACCTTGCGAGCATTTTGTACCGTTTCTGCGGTGAGTCCGAATCCGACCGAACGGCAAAGTAATACATGGCTGCTGCAGTATCGCCCCGTCTCGCATTTAAAGCACGTTCGCACGCGTGTAATGCCATCTCGGACGCATCTAAAGCTAAAGCATCCGCTAACTCCCTCGCTCTCGAGATTCGACCGCTCAATGCGAGTTTCTCGTACAAGTCGAAAACCGATGCGGTTGGAGTAATTTCAAACACGCGACTCGTCGTCCAGCACACGACGCCTTCAAGAATGATTGAATTACGTCCGATGTCTTCTCCGTCCTCGTCAACGTCGTCATCATCATTATCATCATCATCACCATCTGCGCGTATATCTGCTGCTAGATTGATCGCCAATTCGTACTTGGACGAGCGCACCGGAATGCCTCTCACTAATCCTTTGATGGCGCCGTACTCCACCGGCAAGACGATTTTCTGCACCAAGGTATTCGTCGCCCGACTGATGACTGCGATCGACCGAGAGGACATGACGAAGAATGCAAAAGCGTCGACAATGTACGCGAACCGAGGCGAACTATAATTTGGCGTTCGAATAGACGCAATAACTTTTGAATCAGAAACTTTCGCATCATAAATGTCTACTCGACCGTCGGCGAAGGAGGAAACGACGAACGATTTGCCGCCGTGTTCGAGCGTCGAGTGACCGGTAAAGTTCTCCGGACGCGACACCAACACGCCACCTTGAAAATCCGGAGAATTCGCCCCACTCTCGTGCGTTTCGTAACCGTCGTGTCCGAATCGACTGCCGACTTTCTCCGGTCCAGAAAACAAAATGTTTTGTTCCGGTACGCAGGAAATTTCATCGATTCGCGCCGAGTAGGTTTCTAAATCCAACGTTTGAAAGTACGTGTCTACGTCTTTGTAAGTGTTGAACTCGTCGTCCATATCGTCATCTTCATCGACATTTTCTTTATACTCGTTGTCATAATTTTCCTCGTAGTTCTCGTTAATGGACATTCGCGATTCGCGGAATTTTTGTCGCATGGAGTTCACCCGATCCATAGTGCGGATGATATTACCGTGTTCATCTCGTTCTCTCGCGACGCGTTTGGAGAGTAACAAGAAAGTACTGCTCGAGCTCGCCAATTTGCTATTTGTTTTGTCACCAGTCGTCGTCGCCGATGAGAAATCACTCGTCAAGGATTCTTCGCTGTTGTAATACTTTTGCGATTGCTGTTTGAGAATCTCGTGCACGCGTCTATCGTCGATAGCCTCTACGAGCTGGAGTTTTTTCAACGGGTTACACTTTGTAGGGATCATCATGAGTAATTCGCCACTTTCAACATCCCACAAGCGTACCATTCCGGTAGAGTCGCCGCAAATTGCTATTTCTTTGTTGTCCTTAGCTCTCCGCCACCAAACAACCGAACGCGCTTTTGCCGGTTGTTGATTCTCGTTTCTACTATCCACACCAGCACTCTTTTTCGAATCTTCCGCGAGCACGCGAATGGCTTCTTTCATTTTAAACGTTTCGGGCGTTTTCGCTAAATTATCACTATTTCTTCTATTCGTTTCGGAATCTTCGTCGGAATCATTTTCTTTGCGTCTCTCTTCATCCACGGCGGGCATGAATTTTGGATTCAAAGTCGTACCCAAATCGACGATGTAGCATTTACCCGATACAGTGCCAACGAGCGCGCGACCGCCAAACGGTGCTAATGCGATGCACGTTACTTCATTCTCTTCGCCGGGATACCACGGTAAAGCTGCCGTCGTCGGTTTGAGCACCATCTCCCGGTATCCGCCAATTGATCGAACCAGTAAAAAAGTCTCCACAATTTCCTTGTGCGAAATTTCAATCTTTGGAGCGAGCACGCGAACGTTCTGTTGCTGTTGATAATCTCGATGATCTTGACTTTGTCTCACCGGGAAAGATGTCGAATCGCTCGTCACGACGACCACTTTCTTCTTGTTCTTGAATTTTTGCGCTATGCCTTTTGTGGAAGATGACGTTGAAGACACCATTTCGTGTTGAAACTGTGGAGTCGTCCGTGTCGTCGTCTCTGTTGATTTAGACACGCACGCGCTCACTAATATAAATCTCGAGGTGGCAAATTTTGGGTTCGTGTGTACGTCTTCATACGCCGCAGCAACTGCGCATAACTCTCGCGGTTTTCGGTGCACCTCCTTCACCGTGGAAGGTTCCGTAGGATACTTCTCGTTCGCAGTCGACCCTTCTGCTCCTCCTCTCGACGACGCAGATCCATCCGTGATGCGATTATCGGTGCGATAATTTGTCCATCCCAAAAAGTTTGTAAAGTTCATCGCGATATCTACCACCGATTTATTCGCGCCAGAGTGATACCCGCTCCCTTCAAACGGCGACGGATGATGTTTCCGATGATGTTGCCCGCTTCTCTCCGAAAGCATCGTTGAGCTCGTATTGGATTCCCACCCACTGCTCCCACTCGCTGGTGAAATCGCTCCCGACCTGTATCCATCTTGTTGTTGCTGTTGCTGTTGTAACTGTCTTTGTCTCTGCTGCGCTTGTTGCAACTTTGACTGCTGATTTTGCGTCGAAGTCGCCCCCGTCGTCCCGGCACTCACAACACCAATCCGTCTCTCCAAAGTAAACAACTGCACATTGAGCGCAAATCTACTCGCCTCTCCCCCTTCCTCTCCTCGCGAGCGATTCAAACTCTCTTGATAATCCTCTCTCGCAATGTCCACAAAATTCGCGCGCAACTGATATCTGTAAAAGTCATTGCCTCTTTGGTCCAATCCTCCTCTGCTAAATCCTCCTGTTAGGTGATCGTCCTCGTCGTCTCCTTTGTGTCCTCCAACGGTGTTTTTCTTTTGCGCGTGGAAGAAATCTTCCAACAGGACCGGTTGCGCGTGTAACTCCGTGCCAATTCGAGGCGTGCTGCGTTTGAAAGGGAGGAAAAGAGAGAGAGAATTTATACATCGTGTGAGTCATTCGGGGAAGAAAATTTGATTGATTTGCTCTTACATCGGCGGTCGCGGAGGTTTGTGCGACAACAATCGCGGCGGCGACTTGTAGATGTTGTCTCTGTTATTGGAAGACATGTTTAGTATTTACAATTTGTCATCGCGTTCTTGTCGTGAGCGTTCGGTTTATCTTAAAGCGTAAAACGCCTCTAATTTTATGGTGTTTTCTAAAGCGCTATTTGAGGTGCTACTATCCACCAATATGCGTGCGTAGTAAGCTACTGTTTGACGTTGAAAGTCACGACGGCTAACGCGCCTACGATTCGCTCGATGAGCGCTGGTTCGTGACACGATAACGCGAAGACGAGATCTTTAAACTCCTTTTCCGTTAATACTAACGAGGCATCGATGTCTTTTCTTCTTCGTAACCGATTTTCGTTCATAGCGTGTTGACGCTTGGAGGAGGAGGCGGAAAGAAGCGCGAGCGTAGTATCCGTCGAATCACGACCGAGTCTAGCGCAGCACAATAAGAAGGTTTTCGAGGCGTCGCGAAACGGCTTCGGGAACAAATGATGCGTTTGTGGAGTCCATACTAATGGCGAAGCAATCGACCAACAGGACGTCAACCGCCCCGCGCTGGAAAACAGGCAGATTGTAGCGTCTTCGGCACACTTGGAGGCGCTCAGATACGCGCGATCGGCGACGACAAAATTGACCGAACCAGTCGAAGCGAGAGACTTGGGGTCGTGAGCTGCACTCAATGTTTTCAATACGACGCCCGTTCTTGGAAGGACGATGCTCACGTCGCCGTTGACGTGTGCGAAGAAGATGTAAGATGAGCTCACCGGCGACGAGGTCATCGAATCCAGATCGATTGGACTCGTGACGATTGAGTCTTCCAACTCTACGCGATGCGTCTCCTCCGCGTGAACAAATTTTTTCAATCCTGTTTTCTTGCTCGTTGAAATTGTGACGTTGTACATCACTATGCGAACAACGCTGTCTCGTTTCATCACGTGTCGCGCCATCCCTCGCTTCAAATGTAACGCGTTTAAGTGCGCGCTGTCCTCGGAAAACGCCACGCAGAGTTTCGGATGCGCGTGTTCAGAATCTTTCCTCGTCGCTGGTAACGCGCATAATCCGCCTATATACTGATCTAATCCTCTCGTCACCCGAGGAATCTCTCCTTCGTCGTGCAAACTCGCCGTGTATTTGCCCTCGACAATTTGGAACGACTCGATCGTTTTCCTATCTCTCGTTCTCGCAAAGACGGCGTAACACCCTTCCTCCATCTCTATCGAAACCTGCGCGACGACTGGCCAAACTTTCGGGTAATACGGCCGATTTTCCAAACGCTTTCCCTCGTAAACAATATCCCCAGATTCTGCGTCTACTACCCAACTCTCCGCGAAATCCCGCGCTCCGCACGCCGTGACCAAAAGCGTTCTCGATTGGCCGCCGCGTAAACACGCGATCGACGCGCTCATCTGACGACGACCCCGAGCGAGCGTCTCGATCCGCCAAATTTCTGCAAAGTGTGCAACCATCTCCCCATCTTCCTCTCCGTACACCGCCTCGAACGCTATGACTTGCACTCCGTCTCTCTCCGCGGTGCTTCCGCACGCGACGGCAAAAATCACATCTCCAGAGATGTCCACGCTGGAGAAATAAAAATCCCCCCCCAAACTCCCTTTGCTTGTCTCGCAATACGCGCGAACGTGTTTCCCACCGCTCGATTTATCGTAAACATCTAAGCCAGGGCACGGAATCTTCTTTGTCTTCATCTCCAGAGTGCTGTTGCTCTCGTCCTCGTCATTATCGCGCACCACCCCACCACCTCTTAGGGAGCTCGAATTGGATAAAACCACCCACTTATGATTGACGCAGACGCTCGTCACGACTTTGCCGGAGTCGTCGTCATCATCATCGTCGTAGCTACCGTGTTTTGATGACGACGAAGACGCGAGAAAGGGTTGGAGTAAACATCCGCTTCCCTCCAAAGAGAAGTCCGACGGGTCCTCGTATCCCCTAAACGATGACATTTGTTTCTGGGAAATGGTGTAAATTGGGGAAATGTCATACAAATCCAAATCCACATTACGTGTTCTCCGGTCGTCGTTTCCGTCGTCTATATCATGCCTCTACCCAAAAACAGATTAGGAGGAGGAATAGGAGGACGAGGAGGACGACCGCAAAGGAAAAAGACGTTCAAAACCAACGCGAAAGGCGAGAGGAATACCAAAAGACGCAAGAAAGGAGGAGGCAAAGGAAGCAACACCTTTACGAAATTCGTCTGCGCGTTCGTCGCGACCGCGTTCGTCTCTTGCGCTTTTATCTTCCAGAAAGAGGAGAAAAAGAAGAAACAGGAGGAAGAACAGGTCCGACAGAGATTGCGCTCGAAACCGATGTCAATCACGGAACACGGCGCCTGCCGAATGGACTGTCGCTTCGTCTCCAAGAAAGATATCAAAGACGCCTTGAAAGAAGGTCGGTTATCCAAACGACACTCCTCCTTCGACCAACAAAAGTTCGCATTCGAAAAAGGTCGCGTACGAGCGATATTCGCAGAAAACGAGGGAAACGAGACCGTCAGTGTAGTGACAGTGATTGACGTGGAAACTGATCATCCGTGCGGGCCGTGTTAGAGAGTAGTAGGGGAAGGTCGGTTCCCCAAACGACACTCGTCTTTCGACGCCAAAGTGTACCCACGCCAAAGTGTAGTTCGCCTTTGAGCAGCGCGGTCGCGTCGTTCGAGCGATATTCACAGAAAACGACGAAAACGAGACAAAAGTCAGTTTGGTGGCGGTGATTGACGTGGAGTGCGATCATCGGGCCGTGTGAGATGATACAAGAGAGAGTTTTAGACTATAGCAAAGAGCGCTTTAGAGTAGATAGTATGTGTAAAGTCCCCCAATTAAGTTAGGGGTGAAAAGCTAACACTTTTTCTTCATTTCCTCCGCGGGTGTGTACGACGCGCGTTTATATATCAAAACAAGCAAAACGACCGAGATGCAGGACATCGCCTCGCTCTCGAAAACGCTCATTGACCAATCGTTACCGATCCAAGACCGGTTTCGAGCGCTGTTCACGTTGCGTTCGCTGGAAACGAACCAAGCGGCGGTCCAAGCGTTGATCGACGCCTTGGCGGCGGATTCTTCTTCTTTGGATGATGATGATGGTGATAAAAATGATGAGCATCAAAAGAGAGCATCCCCACTTTCATCGTTACACGCGGACGCGTTGTTCAGACACGAAGTCGCGTTCGCGCTCGGACAAATGCGAGCGAAAGCGGCCACTGCGACCCTGATTTCAGTGCTGAAGAACCAAAGGGAACACGGGATGACGAGGCACGAGTGCGCGGAGGCGCTCGGGGCGATCGCGGACGAGACGTCGTTCGAAGTTCTGAGAGATATGCGAGAGGATTCGAAACACCGGGAAGTGAGGGAAACGGCGAGTTTAGCGCTGAGGAGAGTGGAATATATGGTTGGATCCCGGGATGAAAGTACCGCTACGAGTACTACCACCGCTACGAATACTACTTTTAATAATAGCACGGGCGCGATCGTTGGGAGTAAGAAAGAGAGCATTGGAAAAGTCGCAGCAGTAAATGAACAAGAAGAAGAATTCGCGTATTCGGTGGATCCGGTGCCGGCGATGGACGAATCCATCGAAACGGAAACTTTAGCCGAGATAATTTTAGACGACGACGCGGACATTTGGGACCGATACGCAGCTATGTTTGCCTTGCGGAACCGAGCGCAAAAGACGTTCGGTTTGGTTAAAAAAACGCAAGAAAACGAACAGTTAGTCCAGCTCTGTTCCTCCACGCTCGGCAAAACTTTGCGCTCGGAAACGGTCCAATCCGCGTTGCTCAAACACGAAATCTGTTACGTCCTCGGTCAACTCCGAGAAGACGACGACAACGAAATCGCGCGCAAAGCTCTGTTTGAATGTTTGGAAGACCCGAACGAACACGCCATGGTGCGCCACGAAGCCGCCGAGGCCATCGGCTCGCGAGGTGGCCGAGGCGCCGAGGCGCTTCTGCGTAAATACTTATCCTGCGAGGATCGAATCGTTAGCGAAAGTTGCGAAGTCGCGTTGGACATGTTGAAAGAAAACGAGGAAGGGTTCGTCGCCTTGGAGTAGTATACAGTTTTAGTTTTAGTTTTACATGTTTTAGTTTTAGTAGTAGTAGTAGTAGTAACAATGATAACCTTTCGTCCGTCGTCGATTTTGCGCTATTTTGCGTCTACTTTTCCTCATTCTTTCTTATTCCAATTCGCTCTCGAAAGAAACGAACAAACAGCACACACAACAAATACAATGGATCCAACACCGCAGCGACAACACCAACAGAACCAACAACCAAAACCTCTGGCGCACAAAAAGCTCCCCCCCGAGGTCAACCGCATCCTTTACGTCCGCAACTTACCCTTCAACATCACCGACGAGGACATGTACGACATTTTCGGGAAGTACGGCGCGATTCGTCAAATAAGGATCGGTCAAACTCGCGATACTAAAGGTACCGCGTACGTCGTGTACGAGGACATTTACGACGCCAAAGCCGCGTTGGAGAAGTTGAGCGGTTTTAACGTCGCGAATAGGTATTTGATCGTTTTGTACTTCAACTTGAGTAAATTCGCGCAGAAGCAATTGGAGAAAGAGGAGGAGAATTTACGAAGATTGCAGAAGAAAGAAGGCGTGAGTGGCGAGCAAACGCAGAAATAACAACAGCGTCAGACGAAGGAGAATAGTAGCAGAGAGTAGCAGAGTCACGCGCGTAGAATTTAAGAGCATTTTGTAACGATAGAAAGAGAGTAGCGGAGAGAAACGTTGAACACCTAATTAATCCTCACTAAGAATCTCCCCCAAAGATGGCTTTAAAGAAGAAGAAGAAGAAAAAAAAGACGAAGAGTTGTCACGGGAATACGAGCGCTACTCTTAATGACAACGAGGACAAAGACGACAACAACAGCAACGCGTTCTTTTCGCGCATTCGACGCATCAAAAGCAGATGGAATCAACGACGAAATTCATCGACTTTTAAGGAAGATTTCGTCGCGTTTTGTTCCAACCAAACCACCACAAAGCGGGATGATAACGATGATAACGATCAAAACGCGGGGTTGAAATTCTTAATAGACGACATCGTTTCTCAGGAATCCATCTCGGACCAGACGTATGCGATGAGTCGCGCGTACAAAATCGATCGATTGGGCGCGAAATTGGCGTTGGATTTAGCCTTGGGAAAGCAAACGGAAGTGAGACGAGTGTTCGAAGCGCTCAGAGGAGGAGAATCAAAAGGAAAAGAGTACGACGACGAGGAGGAGGATGAAGAAGAGGAACGGACGATGTTTGAGCGCGTGTTTGGAGACGGGTGTAAAAAAGTACCGAAATCGAACGACGTGCGCTTTCGAGCGCCGCTGGAGGCGTTGCGAGAGGCGTTGGATGTCGTGGATACTTTAGAGGAGAAGAAGAGGAGGAAAAGGAAGAAGAATGGAGAGGAGGTCGGTAGGAATGGCGATGATGGCGAGAGTCGCGCAAGTGGTGAATACGATTCAGACGATTCAGACGATTCAGACGATGAAACGGAATATTCGACGGAGGATTTTCAATCGTCCGAGGCGTCGAGTTTGCTTTCGATTGGCGAACACGCTCGAACAATAAGAAAAGAGAAGAACAGCGAGAAAACGGCAAGTACGCAAGAACAAACGACGACGAGTAGTAAATCCTTGTTTAGAGACGTCGTGTTTGCCGCTTACCACATCTTTGCGTTGAACGATGCCAAGAAGCAAGCGTTCGATAAGTGGATTTCAGACGACGTTAATCGATTATACGCTAAAGATTTACTCTTATCCGAGAAGGAAATCAAAGACGATGATAAGAAACCGTGCGCGGCGACCAGAGCGGAGTTTTTACGAGTCGCGTGCGCGTCGAGAGCGTCAAACGCGGAGAAAGTAGCTTTAGAAACGCTGGAAACACAATTCCCTCGCTGGCAAATACAAATCCAACGAGCGAAACGAAGACGAGACGTGTCGTCGAGAATAGCCAACGAACGATGGGTGCGTTTGTTACAGACGCACGCGTCCGAAATTCGACAAAAAGTAGAAGAGTTACCGGGAGATGCAGATTTTGCGTTGGCGTGGAAGAAAATGCGCGAGTTTACTCGGAAATTCGACGTCACCGAGGCGCAACAAAACGCGTACGCCGCGACCGATCCAATCGCACAAAAAGAAAGCGCCAGAGTCGCTGATGCGTGTCGAGCGATGCTTTTAGATGGCTTAAACGCCGCGTGTGGCGTCTCCATATCGAACTTAAGCATCGTCGAAGACGATTCGCAATATTACAACAGCGATGTGTTTGAAAAACAACGCCTGCTGATTGCTAAAGAGTGCGGCAGACCTTTGCGTTCGCTCGAAGCGCGATGCGCGCAAGCGAGGAAAGAAATCGGCACTTTGACGTCGCGCGCGTTCGCCGCCGCGCCAATCGTTTCCACCGCCGCCACCGCGGCTATGTTCCAAAATCTCTCTCTCCAATACGACCTTTACAAAAAAGAGCAAATCCAAAACGAGCTCTTGGAGGAAGAATCCGTCGAACAGGAAGCGCGAACCGAACGCGAAAGACTGAAAAAGCAAGCCAAACTCGACCGCCTGCGAGAACTCGCCAGACGCAAACTCGAAAAAGAAAACGAACGAAAAAGAGCGGAAGAGGAAGTCCTCCTGCGTAAAAAAGAAGACGAGCGTTTGCAAGAACTCGCCATCGAAGAGCGAAGAGCAGAAATCGCGCGTGTCGAAGCGCGAAGAAAAGCGCGAGACGTCGAAGAGCAACGTTTAATTTTGGAGGAAATCGAACGCCAAAACAAAGCGAACAAGTCCTGGGCGGATTACGCCAGCGATAGCGAGGAGGACGATCTGAGCGATTTGAGAGCGTTCGTGGATAAGGTAAACATGAATGAATAGAAAATGGTAATGTTAACATCCGCGGAAAATTTTATAGTAGTAGTAATAGAGTAGACAGTTAACTCATTTCCTCACACAAACGCGCAAACAAACCTAACAAAAACAATAATGCCGCCACCAAAACCACCAAAACCACTGGCGAACGACCAAAGACGAGAAATAAGGCAAACGTTGAGAGGTGATTTCACGTTTAAACTTCGTAAAAAGAGGTTACATCCTCTTCGCGAGCTCCTCGCCATGCACGTTTGGCTCGGTTTGTTCCACGCAAACGCGATGATTGTTTC
>Ga0257106_1000263_pt1 | contig 32889 bp, 23 predicted proteins | sample LP_taG_3_FD_190177 | JGI IMG/M metagenome (GOLD analysis project Ga0257106, IMG submission 190177) | Marine microbial communities from Northeast Subartic Pacific Ocean, Canada - LP_J_2011_P26_10m | ecosystem: Environmental > Aquatic > Marine > Oceanic | place: Canada: Northeast Subartic Pacific...
ATGTGACCGAATATCACGCCGACGAAGACGAAAAAATTGAAAACAGGTAACTCTTCGATAACTTCCAAACTCAAGGCGTTGTAATACACGTGAACGTTCGCGTACTCGTTCAAATCCGGCGATGGCTTCATGGTAGCATCGATGGAGGCGTTCGGGTGCACTTCTGTTGTCGACACGATTGGTATAAAGTCGTCCGACTCGCACTGCTCGTCACATTGGCAGATTGGGGACGCCATCTCCGTGTTATAACACTCGTGATATTTCGAATCGCCGTGCAGATTTTCCTCGAGCGTTTTCGTTGTATCGTACTGACATTTTTCGTGGATATCTTCTTCGCACGCGGTGATACAAACGGCTTTGGAATACAGTGGATCTTTACTGCACTCTTTCTCGTGATACGGCTTCCCGAGTCGCTTCGTCTCTCGTTCGCTCATCGATATGAACGTAGCTTGATCTCTCGTTCGCTCATCGATATGAACGTAGCTTGACGGACGGCACTCAAAACGGAATTGAATGTAGGCATGGCATCGTGTTTGGTCCCGTGCAGCTCGATGTACAATCCGTGGTACCTCTTATTGATATCGCTCGCGTCGTACAACGCCGTCGCGTCGGTATACGGATCACTTTCGTTGATCGAGTTAAACCGCAGAAGCGGATCCAAAAAGACGTTCAAACCGTACTGATTTCCGTATAAACCGAACAAGCAATCCGTCTCGTGCGTGTCTCCGTTCTCATCTTCGGCGCAAAACTTGTCGTTCACTTTATCCTTGTAGTTGAACTCCAAACAAATACCGTATCTCTCTCCTAAATTTTCCACCGTCCAATATGTATCTATTTCGTCTTCTCCGCACTCCAAGCCGAAGAACTCGCACCTTCTCACCATCGACTTCATGAACGTGACGTTCGCGCCGTTTGAATACCTCTCCATACCGCCCTCACTCACAATTCTATCCATCTTATCTTTGCTCAATTCAGCGTGGTTCGGGCAAAACATAATCGCCGGCCATCTCGCGTTCGCGCGTTCTCGAAACTGTATATTCGTCGCGAACGGGAAGGACCGATACTCGAGCACGGTTTCGTGAATCAGCCACAGCATGGTTCCAAAGCTGGCAAAAAGTACACTTCCAATGATAAACCTCGTCCAAAGAGGCATAGACGTGTCGAACCAGACGTATTCGAGTCCATCCGCGGAGAGTCCAGAGACGTGCGTTTCGAGCACGTCTTTCAACGACGTGATGTTTTTCACTTCTGCTTGCTCCTCCTCTTCGACCTCTTTTTTCAACGCGCATCTTCCTACATCTTCAAAAAACACGAAACACACCACACCTTTACTCCACGGGCGAGACACATTTTACATCACTCGTTTGAGAGAATAGTATTATAGTATCGTTTTGCACGCGCGCACGCGGAATAAGAAAAAGCGACCCTCGACGTGAACGACCGGAGGAGGAGCGCTGAAACTGCTGCGATTTATTAAAATGCTTTTGACTACTGCTGCTCGTTGTCATCATCATCAAATCAGTGCGAATGGACAACCACAATTATTGTCTGAATTAACGGCCCGACGTCATTCGTCTTTTTCTTCTTCGTCTTCCTTGAGTCACGCAAAGGTAAAGAACACGAAGAGGACGAAGAAGAAACAACAAAAACGAAGATTTTGTACGAAAGCGTTGGTGTCCGTGGACGTCGGCCCGGCGGCGGTTTTAGGCACTTCGTTAATGCTCTCCTCGATCGCGTTGTACCAAATTCGAGCGACACGACCGGAAGTCTCGAGAGATAAAGACGTGTTTTTCTCCTCGGTCGGTTTACTCTGCGGCGGGATTTTGGTCTTTCAAGGGTGGCGATTAGACCCTTTGATGCTGTTTGGACAACTCATGACGGCTGGAACTGCGATTGCGTTCGCCTCGGAAACGATTGGGTTGAGGCAGAACTTGTTAGAGGTGGAAGAGGAGAGAGGGTACGACGGTATCGACGACGACGAGGAGGACGACGACGACTACGATTTGAGAAGAAGGAGAAGAGGCAGACGTGGTGGCGGAAGTGGAACAGGGCGAAAAAGGAATAATAATACTAATCGAGGATACGCGTTACCGTCGCAAACGCAAAGCGGATTTCGGAGCTTCGACGACTCGTTCGACGATTTGTACGAGGACGACCGGGTTGGCGGGATGATGGAACAACAAAGAAGAGGATTTACTACGAGTAGCGGTATCGGAGGGCGATACATAGGTACTGCTACTGCTGCCGTCGCTGGGAATTCGAGCTCGTTTTACGACGACGACGACGACCTGGAAGAAGAAGAAGAAGATGACGAAAGAGGAAGCGATTTCTCTCGCGAGTTTCAACGCTCGTCCTCGCGACGACGACGACGACCTAAACAAGAAGAACAAGAACAAGAAGAAAACGAAAGTAGTCCGGCAAAGCCTTCCCTGGACGTTTGGGGCAGCGAAGGCGACGACGTCTTTTGAGGAGGAGGAGAGAAAGAGGTGTTTACAGCACATCATCATTATATTATTAATACACAACATATTTTGCACAGTTTTGCTTTGAGACATTTTTGTGTTTTTGTTTGTGGGTGCCTTTTGATCTCTTTTTATAGAGCTCTCAAAAATCTCTCATAAATTCTTCGCTTTTTGTCAAGTTTATCCTCAAATTTTCACTCAACCATCAGAGAGAATGAGCGGTCGGTCCACGCCCAGAATCCCGAACCTTCGGGTATTAGTCGTGGACGACGACGTGTTGTGTTTGAAAATAGTCACGAAGATGTTGCAGAAGTGCGGATACACGGGTACGTTTCTCGTTCGCATCGTTCTCGTTTTTTACGTTTTACGACGAAGCATTTTTAGAAAAGCGCTTATATCTAAATTGAGGAAGAAAACGGCGACTCCTGTTGGTGAACTTTTTTTACGCATCGTTTACCGAGAAGACTCGTCCTCTCGTTCGGGGAGGATTCAAAAAAGTTGCGAAGAATTAAATGCATCTGATTCTTACGGACGTTTTTGAAATCTTTTGGAGGCTTTTTTGCATTCGCGTATGCGCGGTGGAGCGACGATGTGCGATCGCGTAACGAACACAATCGAGAAAAATCAATCAGCGCACACGCACTTTTTATCTCTTTCTGGGTAGACGAGACGAGACTTTGGAAATTCAGATTTTCTTTTCGCATTATACATAAACACGACGTACTGACCTTTGTTTTACCCATACTCTTTACTACGTAATAACAACAACATCATCAACGTCGACTTTAACAGTGACATCCACGACGTCTTCTGTGACCGCGTTAGAATACTTGCGAACGAAGAAGGAGGAATTGGATATCGTTTTATCCGACGTGCACATGCCCGATATGGATGGTTTTAAACTTTTGGAGCAAATCGCTTTGGATATTGATATCCCGGTGTTGATGATGAGTGTGAACGCGGACCAATCGGTGGTTTTAAGAGGGATCATTCACGGTGCGGTCGATTATCTGTTGAAACCGGTGAGAATACACGAGTTGAAGAATATTTGGCAGCACGTGGTGAGGAAAAATGGGCCGGATTCGTTGCAGCGGTCCGGGTCGATGTCAATGTCGCCGGCGAGGTCGGGGAGAGGGAGTCCCGAGAAGGATTCAGGAATGAACGCGACGTCGAATGGGACACACATGAATAAAAAATTAAGAACGATTGCGGCGGCAAATAATGCCGTGTCGACGGACGCGAGCGCGGCAGCGAAGGGGAATAAGAAACCGAGCACGGTGGAAGGCGTAGCACAGTTACAGCAGCAGCAGCAACAACAACAACAAACGACAACGAGCGGCAACGATCATAATAACAACAACAACAATAACAGTACAGCTCCGGTGCCACTGCCGGGAGGTGCAGGACCAGGACAGCAGCAGCAGCAAAACCAGATAAACGTACAAGGACACCTTGGGGGCGGTCACCCGCCATTGCAATCAACACATCAACAACAACAACAACACGTAGACGGTTCGATTCCACCACCGGTTGGTATGATGGGAGGATATGTAGAAAATGGGATGCCTCAGGGAGCGCATCCGCAATACCATCCGCAAGGCGGTCCTCCGCCGATGGGGTACTTGGATCCAAACAACATGATGAGTGGTAGTCCTGCTACTGCTGGCGGCGTGGATATGAATGGTATGCCGATGCAAGGCAACGGAGCGCCTGGAGCTGGTGAATCGGGTGGAAGTTCAGGCGGAGGCTTGAAAAAACCTCGCGTAGTTTGGTCAGCGGAGCTGCACCAGCAATTCGTGAACGCCGTAAACCAGTTGGGCATCGATAAAGCAGTGCCAAAGCGTATCTTGGACTTGATGAACGTGCAAGGATTGACGAGAGAAAACGTCGCATCACACTTACAAAAGTATAGATTGTATTTGAAGCGTTTACAAGGTGGACCGAACAATCCGAGCGGTCCGGGCTTTTTGAGTAACAAAATAGCGGGCGGCGCGACTGGCGCCTCCAAACCATCCGGATCTGGGAAGAGCAAGAATAATGCGAGTAAAGTTAGCGTACCTGGTGGGAGCTACCAGTTTCATCCCGGAGTTGGAGCGCCTCCGCAGCAGTGGAATCAAGGAATGCCGCCGCAACATCATCATCATCATCAACAACAACAACAACAACAACAGGCCCCTCCACACATGGTTGCGGCCGGAGGACCCGGCGGAATGCCTCCGCAACAACACCCTCCACAATATTCCACGTTTCCACATCCGCAAGGTATAATAACGCCAGGCCCACCACCCCCAGGAACGGTTCGTTACGGTTACGGACCCGTACCTATCGACGCGTCTTCGTTTACGCCAATCCCGCTGGATTTTGATGACACCGGTCTCGGTCTCGGCATCGGCACGTCCAAAGGCAGCTTCGGAAGTAAGTCAACCGACGATATGTTGAGCATGTTTTTGAAAGACGGCAATCCCGAGTCGATTTTGTAAAATAGATAACACCCCGTTTACAACTTTGGCGTTGAGCTTCGACCGCGATAATTTATGATTATTAGAGGACGAAGACGAAGAGGGTAGAGAACGAACATTTGTAGCAGTATAGTATTTAGATCAAGAAGCAAACGCAACGACGAGAAGATCGAGAGAGAAGCGCTGAAGAAGAAGAAGAAGAAGAATACGTCTGTCTGCGCGTGCGCAAACTCCTCACTTATTATTAGCGGTTGTAACCAGTAACAGAAATTCTTTTTTAGTAGTACAGAACATCTTTTCTCTGCGTTGTACTCCCGTCGATCGTTCGATGAAGAGTTCTCTCTCTCTCAGTCTCTCTCTCTCTCTCCTTTTCACGGGTTTCAGAGGAGAACAAGTAAATTTTTCTTCAGTAATGCGTCCGTGCACTCGACGCACAAAAAGCATAAAATCTGCCGCTACCATCTTCCTCAACCACCACCAAAGCAGTAGCAGTAATAGTAGTACTCTTTGCAAATATCGTCATTACTTCGCGAAGAGTCGCGTTTTCGGCGTCGCATCTTCTTCTTCTTCTTCTTTTTCCGGATTGGATTCCCAATCGAGACAAATGCGTTTGTCTCTTTTGTATCAATCACATCGAGCACAAAAAGGCAAACTATCTCGGGGTAGTGCGGGCAGAAAAAGTACACTCGCGGCAACTTATTCCTCGTCTTCGTCGTCTGAAAACGAGAGAAGCATTCAGGTGCATCCACACGTGCTCTCGGCGTACGCGTTTGATGTGAATCCGAATTTTGAGCTGACGGTTTCAACCGTCGCAGGCAGAGCAGAGACGAAGAGGACGCACAATTTTCCATCCGAGGAAGAACTGAAGGAAATCGCGGAGATTTGGGACACGACGAGGACAAACAGAGAGAAGATGACTCCAGCGGTATCGCCGTTTATGAGAACATCGGCGGCGTCGAATGATGTTGGAGATGCGGTAGAGTTGTTCGCGCGGACGAGAGGCGAAATCGTGAGATACGGCGACCGAGGAAGAAAGGGAGGAGGAAAACAACCACTAGGCGAAAGAAGGATTGATACGACCGGTTTCATTTCAAGAGACGATAATAGCGCTGTAGGTGAAGAAGGAAATGACGAAGATACAGAGTTGTGCGTGGAGTTGATGCGAGAAGGTTTGTACATGCATTGCAACGCGCATAAAGCCATTCGCGATTCGTACACCGTTTCGAGAGGGAAGGATAAATCGAGCATCGTGTTGACGGCGAGGAGTGCGAAAGATGATGTAACGAAGGAACGAGGAGGAGGGAAAACAGACGAAGAAAAAGATAGTTTGCTTTTAGACCAGTTTACGGTGACGATAAACGCGCATTCGTTTCCACCGAGACTCGAAGTTCGACTGGGAAAAGAACGCCGAAGCGCTTTAACGGTGCGTCAAATTCTGGACGATCCAGCGTTGCGAGAATCCTTGAAAGACGGCGACGAGGTTGTCGCTTTGGGTGGACCGAAAGTATCCGGTAAGATTGATTTGAGTAGCAATAGTTTTGGCTTTGTTGGCGAACCACGAAAAGAATTGAACGGCGAATCTCTGTTGGATTACCATCGCTCGCGATATAAAGATCGAATTCCCATGCTCGCCAACGCGAAAGACGACGACGAGGCGGTTGGTTTGAAACTACCGGGCCAGAAATCCGCGTGGGCGTATCCGGCAGAACTTTTATCGTTGAAGAGTGAGAGTTTGGGTGCATCTTCTCCTTCCTCGTTGTCGGTTGAATTGCCCGATCCGGAGACGTACCAGAAGAAAGTATCGAAAATTAGACAACTCCTCGGGGACGACGCGTTCGCGCCGTTGGCGAGAATAAACCCGAAGATGATGCGTTTGAGTAATGGTGAGACGACGTCTGTCTACTCGTGCAGCGCATCCAGAGAAGGTGGATTATCAACCGGACCGTCGAAAGCGTTTAGCGATTTCGAGACGTCGTATTATGATTTGGCGTTTGTTTCATCCGACGGTAACGAAGAAGACGCTCGAGAGGAAATTAAAAAGTTGGCGAGCGAAATCGAATCGGTGTTGAAAACAAAATGGACGCACTTTTCAGAAGAACAGGTGGCTTTTCTCGTGAACGACGTGAAATCCATGCGAGTGGTTTCAACTCCTCCTCCGAAAGAAGAAAAGAGAAAAAAAGGACGAAAACCAATCGCGTACGTCCAAAGCATCGTCGCGGCGGATGGTGATTTCAAAACAAAAAAATATAGCAGATGGGCGGCGGAAAAAGAGCGAGAGCGTTTTACTTTGTTTCTAAACGCAAACAGAGGAGGAACGAGCGTGACAAATCAGCGAGCTTTGATGGATGATGTGGACGATTATGGATTATCGGAGACGTATTTTGTTGGATGTTCGGTTGATTACACCCACCAATACGGCGATAGATCGAGTTCTTCTTCTTCTTCTTCTTCTTCTTCTCCTCCCGGATACCCTCTCATTGATTCTACCGGTGCAGTTGTTGCGAGAGATGTTAATGTTCAAGAGGATGAACGCAATCACAAACAACCGATAACCTCAGCCGTCGCGTTTGCGTTAGAGCACATGAGAATGAAGAAAACCAAGAAAACAGACGAGAACAACCCCGAGGACTTTTACGAGACCGATAAAACGAAAGAGCTCACCGTGCACGCGTTGTCATCGTACACAAACTCGAAAGCGTCGCCAACAGACGTCAGGAGCGCCTTTGCGTTAGCAGAAACCGATCAAAAAGTGAAACTGAAAATCTTGGAAATCAAAACGGGTTACAACAACTTGAAAGCGTTCAGTTGGGATCCCGACTTGAAGAAAACCGCGCAAGCGCAATACGGGTTCCACTGCGTCGACGCCGCGAGCGAGAATGAGAGCGTGTGCGTCACCACGCACCCGAAAGAAGACGGCGGGGGCGTCGTCGCCCCGCTCTTTGTTTCATCCTTAAAAACATCTTCTTCGTCGGCGTCGAGTAGAATACGAAAGACCGATTTGAAACACATCGTAGCCTTGAGCACGTGCAACCAGTTCGGCATCGGAGAAACGAGGTTACCGGTGACCTTGAGTGCAGACGTGAGTAGCGATATCATCGTTTTAGTGTAGTAGAACGTTTTAGAGCACAAGTACTATATAAATGTTCTCTCTTTCGCCTCTCTTTCTCGCGTGTGGTTTCTTCTTTTCTTTTGTTTCTTTGCAAAAAATACTCCTGTCTTCTTGAGAAAAAGAGCACGTTTTTTCCGCGTGCCTAAGCGTGATGAGAGTGAGAAGAAGTCAAAGGACGTCCTCTTCTGGAGTGACGACGAGAGCGCAGAAAAGACGGATCGGGGAGAGAGATTTGTGGGATTTGATCGTGAATAACGACGATATTTGTTTGACGAACATAATTCCGAGATTGAATCAAACGGATCTCAAATTCTTGTATGGAGTGAATAGTGAAACGAGAAAGTTGAATAAGAGATCGTCTCGCGCGGGTGATTTGAGAAAGGGGTTTAAAGTGAGCGAGATGTCGTCGGTATCGACTTTGGAAGTTGCGTGGGAGAATAGGGAGAATCGATCGTTGTGGCCGAGTTGGTGGCTCAAAACTTCTTTCTGCTGGAGAGTTGCTCACACGAATAAACTCGAGTTGCTCAAGTGGGCGCGAGAGGAGAAAAAGTGTGAGTGGGCTGCAGGGCCGATTAATGCGGCCGCAGAAATAGGTAATCTGGAAATGATAAAGTATTGCGTTGCAAATGAGTGTCCTATCAATGAGTGGACGTGTGCATGGGCTGCCCAAAACGGTCATCTCGAGTGCCTCAAATACTTACGCGAAGAAGTCAAAGCGCCTTGGGGTTGGCTAACTGCAGCTTGGGCGGCTCAAAATGGTCATCTCCACATACTCGAATATCTTGTTGAACGCAAATTTGATCAATTTAACACATATGTGTGTTTTGTTGCGGTCGAGAACGGTCACTTGGACTGTTTGAAGTACTTGCACGAAACCGCCAAAGCGCCTTGGGACTCTCGGGCCGTATTCTGGGCACACAAGAACAACAACCTCAAGTGTTTACAATACCTCCTCGACAACGACTGCCCTTTACCAGCTGGTTGGTCTTACGAAGACGAAGAGCTACACGTTCCAAAATAATATCATCATCATCATCATCATAAACATATACACGTACTTAGATTTGTTTTAATACGCGTAGCGAAAAGACTAATAAGAGAGACAACTTTTTTATTTCTACTCGTATCTTGAGCAAATCTCGTTACAAAATCCACTTTTGTTGAAAGAAGAAGAAGAAGAAACATGTCGTCGTCCTTCCCCCAGCGGGGGAAAGGAAAACCCCCTTTTTCACCCCCTCCTCCTCCTCCGAAAATAACGCACTCGACCACCACGAACTCCATGTCCATGTCCGTGGGCCAAGGCGAGGAAGAAGACGAGTTGGTCTCTAAAAAATCCGCCCCTTCAACCATCGCTTTTGGGAATAAAAATCTCACCACCAGCGTCCACCGGTCGCCGTCGACGGAGAAGTTATCGATGAATAATCACAACAACAAACGCCCGCGAGCGTCCATGGACGGTTTCCCGATGGAGGACGATTGTCACCCGAGAACTTTAAACTCGAAGCGGTTTCTCTCGGACGCCATGGCGAACGAATTAGGATGGAAATGGAGTTTAGAAGAAAACAACAACAATAACAACACCCAGACGGAAACGACGACGACGACGACGACGAGTCTTTCGATGGACGGGAACCAATCGAGACGACAATCGATGGATTTAGATACGACAAGCAGGGAAAATAATAACATGATCATCATTAGCCCATCTTCGATGCACGGCAACAACAATAACACTACCGCGAACGCGTTGAGAAGGACCGTGAGCGCATCCGACGTGAGCGGGGAAGACTCGTTGCTCAACAACGGTGGAGGGAGCATGGACTTGCTTCGAAGACGCGCGATGAAGTACGCTCAGGAGCAAAAGAATTTAAAAGAATTTCATTTTCCAAAGGCATTGGAAGTCGTAGTCGCAGATCAAGAAGTAGAGGAAGAGAAAGAGAAAAGCAATAGTAATAATAATAGTAATCCTACCACGCCGAGGAACGACGACAACGTGTTAGAAGAAGTCGCTCCGGCGAGTTTCTATCCAGCCAGTCCGTCGGACCAATCGCCGTTGATGACAAATTTGAGAAAAGCGGCGTTGTTGAGATCGCTCTCGAGAGGTAAGCAACAACAACAACAACAACAACAACAACAGCAGCGGCGGCACGGTGGTAGCAAGTAGTTTTTATTTGTACGTAGTAGTAAAAAAATTAGAACGCGAACGAAAAGCGACGCTCATCCATCCAAAATGCACCAGCTAGCTGTGCCAGGCATCGCGCGACAAAAAAAGTATTCCGTACCAGAATCGAACTGGTGACCTTCCGCGTATTGCTTGACATTTTGTTAAGCGGACGTTATAACCAACTAAACCAACAGAACCGTTGTTAATACTCATAATAGGGTTCACAAAAACAATTAAACTACTAATTAACGTACATTTAGGGTTTTTGTCTTTCCTTTTGTGAAAAACGCTTCGATTTTGTTGAAACGAGAAACTGTTTCATCATCATCTTCACTTCTTCTCTCTCCTAAAGGTAGCGCGCGCACACACACACATTCGTTTTCATTATCGTTTGTTTGCTCAACGACGACGACGCGATGGCAGCGACTTTTGTGTCGCCTCCTTTCGCTCCGTCCACCAACCGAAAAACATCCAACGCATCATCACGTCATCATCGATCTGCTAAAAACGTAAACGAAGAAGAAGTCAAAAACGCATCATCCTTTCTGATGAAGCTGGCTGGATTATATGACGATAAAAGAGATGACGGCGATAAAGATGATGATGTTCACGATGATGATGATACCAAGAAGAAGAAGAACAGTAAACCAACATCTTCTTTTTCCTCGGAGGAGGAGGAGGAGGAAGAACAGGAGGTGAACGAAAACGCTTATTCTTCGTCTTCCGAACAAGAGGAAGAAAAAAAAACATTTTCACGAGTTGTTGTTTCATCAGTAGTCAATCCGCCGATGCCGCCGGGTAAACCGCCGTGTTTATCATCATTAACATCATCATCATCGAACGATTTGATGGCGAAACTGTTTGAAAAGGAAGAAGACCAAAGGTCAAAAATGTCTTTTCCTCCTTCTTCTTCTTTATCGTACATTTCGGTCGTGGAGAAAGAGCAGAAGGAGATGGAGAAACTCTTAATGCAAAAAGAACTCGCCGAGTTGAGAGAAAGGTGCGCGAGGTTGGAAAGCGCGTTAGAGAATGTGCTCAATAATAATAATAATAATAATAAAACTTCAAAAAGAACGCCTCCGGCTACGCCGCCGCCATCTCATTTACAGCATCATCAGCATCATCCGGGTCTCTCTGGTACGAAAACCATCCGCTCGACGGGGTCGACAAAGAAAAAGGCGTCTTCATTTTCTCCAAAAAATGAAAACGATGATATCAAGAAGCGCGTTCAACCGACCAAGAAGTTAACCGCCCTATCTTCGCCGGAAATTCTTCAGACCAGACAGAGCTTGAACATGCTCGCGTTCGAGTGCGAAGTGTAGAATCATCGTCGCATTCTTCTTGTAATACTATTACCAAAACTATTTTCTTCTCTACTAATACACATCAATTATTATTATTAATATTATCAATCAAACACCGGCTCCGAGTCGAATCCGTTCTCTTTCAACGCTTGCACAAACTCTGGTATCTTCCCCATCGCTTCGACCGCCGACGCGCACCCTTTTACGCTCACCGTGACGAACTTTGTCTCCAAATCGATCGAAATCTCTCCTTTCACAGAGGAAGAGGAGGAAAAAGAATCGCTACTTTCCAACGCGTTCGTGACGGATTCCGCGCACCCTTCGCACATCATATCCGGTACTTTCAGAATAACTTTTATTGTTTCATCGTTATCATCGCCATTTCCACCCGTCGTCGTTCCCGCTGCTGATGTTACTTTTACTTGTACCCGTTGTCTCCTAAAACCGTCGTTGATTCTCACGCTGTTGCTCTTCTTATTATTATTATTATTATTATTATTAAAACTATTATTATTCTGTCGCCCGTGACGTCGTCCAACTCGTTCAACGAAAACGTTTGCTCTGACCCCCCTCTGAACGCCGCAGGTTTTGAAAGAAGCGCTCGTGTTTTGCTGCATATTTGTTATGTATTCGTGCGCGTAAAAAGTGATGAATTTGGAGAGAAAAGTTCCCCAAAACTCTCCATTCTCTCTCTCTCTCTTATGCGCATGAACGCGAGAGATAAAGTCGTCCACTAGAAAACGCAATCGCAATCGTAATATGTCTCCTCCTTCCACCTCTCCTCCTTTTTTCACTCCGAAAAACAAGCGACGATTGAAACTGTTACTCGTCGTAAAACTTCTGATTGTGATTCTTTATTTCGTTCTCGTTTCCGTCTACTCCGACGGCGACCACGAGAAAGAAATCGAAAAGATGGAACAGATGCTGAGGGAAAACACGAACGAAGAAAACGAGTGGAAGGAAGATTTGAAAGAGGTGATGGAGCACATGGAAGAAGAAGGAGAAGAAGACGAAAGTAAAGCATCATCGTCCGCGACGACGACATATGCGAGAGGGAGAAACGAAGATGAAAAACCGGTTGAAGTTAATAAGTGCTTTCCGGTGTTGCAACACAACCGAGACGCGAGCTGGGGACGGTACGCGGATTTCGACTTTGACAGTAGCAAAAACGATAAAGAGGACGATCAAAAAGAAAAAGAAAATAAAGAGGTGCAGTTGTTTCGAAAGGTTTTGGAGAAAGTGAGCGGGAAAGAACCGGAGGAGTGCGTGGACACGTCCGCGTATCAACGAGAAACCAGCTTTCTGAAAGGGTCGTGCGCTTTGGTTTTTCCAACCGGGCACTTATCCGTCGGTGGCGCTGGGATGCAAATAGAAGCGCACGATTGGGTTATTCGATTGAATGGACACAACGCGCCGAAAAAGTTTAGTCGAGACGCGAAAGATATGGGATCGAGAACGGACGTGAGAGCCATCACCGCGGCTTTGGTGAACATCGGTTTGGACCATTCGATTTCGTACGCGAAGAATCAGGAAAACTGGTTGATGTTTTCCACGTGTTCGCACAGAAGTCCTCAGCCGTGGTGCGTGAAGTTGAACCAAAAGTTGAAACATAAACCGGTGAAATCGTTGAGATTTATTAAAGGCGAATCGCACCGCGGCGTCGTATGTTTAAAGAAACTCACGAAAGAAACGCACGGAGCGAAACACAAGTACGATAAAACGCCGACGACGGGCTTTTCCACTCTGTTGTATTTAACTCGACAGTGCGATTGCGTGACTGTGTTTGGTTTGTGCAACACGACCAATTGCGGTCACGCGTTGGCGTGGTCCGGTCATTCCGACCGAAGCGGGTGGAAAGATCCGGTGCATAACTTCAACATCGAACACATCGCCGCCGCCGTCATCGCCAAAAAACTTCCGAATAAAGTCCAGCTCTGGGTCTCGCATAAAGGCATGCGAAAAGAACCGCACAAGGCGTTTTCTGCGATCGCTGAGAAAGTCAAAGGTGTGTTCAGTGGCGTCCGAGAGGATGACTTTAGTTGATATAGTCGTAGAAAGTAGTGAAAGTAGTTTTTAGTTAAAAAAGGTACGAGTTTTGTGCAAAAAATACGCGAGCGTGTCGATGCAACGAGATACAAAAAATACTTTACTTTTGTGCGCGTTTGCTGCATTCTCGGATCATCATTGAAACCAAATCATGCTGCAAACGCGTTGTTGTTTAAGACGAACAAACGATTTCGCCATGTCCTCACTCCTCGTTGCACTCTTAGCAATCGCGGCGGCATCCTCGTCGTCGTTCATCTCCCCGGCTCTTGCGGGAGGTTTGGGAAGAGAAACAAGGTGCACTCCAGTTCCAACGGTTGACGTAAGCATCGAAGCGTACGCCTCGAAACCTTGGTACGTCCAAGCGCAACTTCCAAACAGGTATCAAACCGTTGACGAACTTTTCTGCGTGAGAGCGGTGTATACCGTGACGTCTCCGACGACGTTGGACGTGTTTAATTTTGCTCGAAAAGGTTCGGTGGAAGGTGAGCCTTCCAACGAAGATATGGTCTTGAACGCGTTCATACCCGACGTCGACGTCAAAAGTAAACTGAAGGTCGGTCCGAAATTCGTGCCGAGAGCGCTATACGGCGATTATTGGATCGTCGCGTACGAAGAAGAAGAGGGGTGGGCCATTATTTCGGGAGGTCAACCGACGATTTTTGTTTCCGACGGTTTGTGCACCACGGAAAGCGCCAATAACGTGCGTAACCAAGGCGGCTTGTGGTTGTTTAAGAGAGAGAAGGAGGTTTCCGAGGAACTCGTCGAAACGATGAAGAAAAAAGCGAACGCGTTGGGCATTGATACGAGCATGTTGGTTACGGTTCAGCAAACAGGATGCGAGTATCCGTAAGCATCTATCCACAAAGCAGATTTGGAGCTATTCAACGTTTTGTACTTACAAAGAACTACTACATACAAACATACAAACACTATCTAAAATTCTAACTACTGTACATATAATATAATTTCTACCACGCTTCGACGAAATACCTCCTCTTGGCTTCTAATTCGGCGATGTATCGAGTCGCGCTTTCTTTGTCCATGCCGCCTTCTTTCGCGCAAACATCTCGAATCGCGTCGCGGACTCGCGCGGGCATATCCTCGGACGACCCGGCGACAAAAATCTTCGCCTCGCAGCGAGAGATTAAATCCCACACTTCCTTCGAAGAGTCGCCTCGAATTTTATCTTGGACGTATACTTTATTCTCCTGCTCTCGACTGAAAGCAGTGACGACTTTGATGTTGCCTTGAGACCACTTTTCGACGTTTTCCCAATCAGTCTCGTACAAGTTATCCTCCGCTTTTCTTCGACACCCAAAGAACATGAGAATTTTATCGTCAAAGTTGCGACGCGAACATCGTTCCAGTATGAATGAACGAAACGGTGCGGCACCAGTACCTGGTCCAATCAAGATCATAGACCCTGTATGTGAATACGGCAAACCACCGCTCTTGACAACCCTCGCGTAGACAACATCGCTGGTCCTTAACTTCTCCGCCATCCAAGTCGAACACAAACCGGAACGGAGACGTTTTAGAGGCGTTGTCCATTTTGCGACTGCGACGGTTATCGATATTAAATCAACGTGCGTTCCATCGCTATTTTTGTGTTGATTCGGCGAAGATGAGATTGAAAACTGTCTCGGTTTCAATTTTGGCGCCACGTGAAGTAACCACTCCAACGGAAGTTTTACCGAGGTGAACTCCTCGAAAAACTCTTTCACCGACCGTCTCTCGCGTTGGCAGTATTGATAGCAATCCGCGCGTCCTTCCGGGGAGGCAAAATGCTGCAACTTTTCTTTTTCGAGCGGATCTTTAGCAAAATACGCGCACACTTCGAAGAAGTACGATCGAGGCGATGCCGAGAAACAATCGAGAAAGTACGCGACGAGATATTTCGCGCGACAGATGTAACGATTGTTTTTGGATGAAACCCCCGACGATGATACCGACACGACCAAGTTCTCAGCATCCAAGATTGCTCGGTATCCATTATCACCGTCTTTGACGACGATTGAATTCGTGAGCAAATCCAAAACCTCTCGTCCAATAGCAGAGCGCGAACACGGCAAAACTTCCAACACCTCTCCCGGGCTGAAATCGTGCACGTCCGTGTATCTGTTATCCAATTCAATGTGATGCACCTGTCTGACCGCACTCTCTGAAGTACAACACTCGTTCTTTATCACTTTCAATGCGCGCCAATACGTACCGTTGTTATCGTCGGAGACCTCTTCCGTCGCCATCGAATTTACCGCGCGCATCACCCCTCTTCGCGTTTCCACCGGCGCGTCGTCGTCGTCGTTTACTCTATCCGCACTACCAACACCAACACCATCACCACCGCGAACGACGACGTTCACTTCTACTGGACACACGTCCAACTTATCCTTAAACCCAATAATCTTCTCTCGATAAAACTCACTCCCAAAAATCTTCACGTACAACGTTTCCAACCACTGGTCCAAACCGCCGTCGTACCCGCTAAAATGTTGATCGTCCCCTAACCCTAACTCAATCACGCTTTTACCTCCTAATTGTTCTAACCGTCGAAATAACTTCTTCGCCACGAAGTTATACTTCTCGTACGAGGAATCTCCCAGACCAAACACCGCGAATTTAAGATTTAACAGAGAGGTTGAAAGAGGTAAATTTTTCTTCAGCAAAAATTTCCAGAATTTTTCGAACGATTTCGGTGGATCGCCTTGACCCATCGTCGAACAGACGAATAAGAGCACGGTGTTGTCTTCTTTCGGTAACTGTCTCGCATCGTACGCATCGATCGATGTGAGCGATATTTTTATACTTTGTCTGGAACATTCTCTCGCCACGCGTTCCGCGACGTCCCGGGCGTTTCCAGTTTCTGTCGCGTAGAGTATTTTCATGTTTATCATTTGGGGAACTCACCACCCGTTTCCCGGGTAGGTGATTTTGCAAAAGAATGTGATTGATGAATACCAAGAAGAGCGAGGAGGACGAGAGACTTTTGCGATTCTTTATCTCACTCTCTCTCTCTCAAACAATAACACACACAAACACTCTCTCTTTCTATATCCAAGAAGAGTTATGATAACTAATGGTTCTAATGGTGTTAATAGCGCTTATTTATGAATGAAGAATGGAAGAAGAAAACATTCGATTTTTCCACTTCTTTCCGCCTCACTTTGTTAAGGACGGAAACACCTAATAAGAAGAAGAAGATGAACGAACAAGTGTTTGTGACGACAAGCGATACTAAAACGATTAAAGCAGTTTCCGTGGATTTAGAAACGTTTGCGGTAAGCGATGTGTTGTCCTCTTTAATGGGTGATGATGATGATCGTCGAAACCTGGAGGGAATCAATTTGCGCTCAACGCGTACCGGGCAAATGTTTCCAAATGTATTTTCCAACAAGAATAACCATCATCTTCAATCGTCGTTTACGCCATCGTTGCGCCAATTAGGCGTTCAGAACAACGACCACTTTATCCTTCAAGTCTCTTTACTCGGCGGTGGCGGCGATGGCGGCGCGACCGGAGCGGAATCCAGATCAGCCTATCTCGAGATGTACAACGACAATCCATACGCGAAAAAGAAGGAAACTTTGGGCGGGTTTGTGAGCTTTTCGAGTCAATCGACGGTGAGAGATTTCGATAAGAAAGAAGACGAGCTGTCGAGATATTTCAACTGTTCGCTGACGGAGGAGATGTTAGATTCGACGATCGAGGATGGAATATTCGTCGATTTGATTGGAAACTTGTACAATAAAGAGGCGGTGTTGAAGTGTTTGCAACGCAAAGCGGTGGAGAAGACGCCGTTGCCGATGAGGATTGAACACGTGACCGGGTTGAAAGCACTGGTGACGTGTAAGTTTCACAAAAAAGAAGAAGAAGCGAAGGAAAAGATGAATAAGAAGAACAAAGACGATGTTCACAAAAAGAATAACAGCTTTCGACCGACGATTGAGAAAGGAGTGTTTTCTTGTCCTCTGACCGGGTTGGATTTCAACGGCAAGACGAAGTTTGTCGTGTTGCGACCGAGCGGCGTCGTCGTCTCTGAAAAAGCCATTCGAGAGGCGAAAGAGAGTTGCGAAGAGATGAACGACGGAGTGAGCTTGAAAGACGCTCCACCATTTATTCCTATTAATCCAACCGGAGATGTTTTGGAGGCGATGAAAGAACAGTTGGAGAAGGAAAACTTGATGAAGAAGGAAAAGAAGGAGAAGAAGAACGCGAAGAAGAAGAAGAACAATAAAGCTGATAATGTGGGTGATAATGACGTAGAAGAAGATAGCACGAACAATAACAATAAAAGAAAGAACGGATGCGACGACGTGAGCGCGGAGCAGGCAAAGAAATCGTTCAAAGCGACCGATCCAAAGCACATGCCGCAAGGCGCCACCGCCTCCGTGTACTCCTCTTTATTCACTTCGAGCACGAAACCGGAAGATCAAAGGAAGGAAACGTTTCTGGCGAGATCCACGCGATTTTAAGTTATAGAGATTTCGTGATAGTTATTATAGGTACTAGTGTTGTAGATACATGCAGTGTGGATCGGATATTGATTCATTAGGTTCTAAGTATGGTTAATATTAAAATGTGTGTCTGTGTTGTGTGTTGTTTTTACGTAATTTTTCTTTTTATCTAAACACGATTGAAATCAACGGAACGTCGATATCTTCGCCTTCGGTCGTTTCCGTGGCGGCTATTAAATCAAAGTGCTTTCGTTTCGCTGGGAACGTGATTTTCCCAACCGTTTGTACCAATTCAGAGAGTTTTTTATCCATGCGTTCTTTGTGTCTGGGAAACATGGCGTTGTAAATCAACGCCGGGCCGTAGGAAACAGAATAGCACTCCAATTCCTTGTCCTCGAAGTATTTCAAAAGTTCTCGCACGGTGTAATCTTTCTCGATGATCCATCGCGACCACAAGCTCCACTTTTCGTCTTTGTACGTTTGGAACTTTGGCGCGATTGGTTCAGCCATCGCAAACAACGGCAACGCCAAGTTGGCGAAAGTGTTTCTAAAGCTCTCCAAAGGAGCTTTGTGAATGACTTTGTACAACTCCAAGCAGACTAAACCAGTCGCCATAGCAGTGGTCGTTGCAATAGCTGGAATGATTCTACCAGCGATCAACTTCGCTTGGAGCTTGTCAACTTCAGCAATGTCGTAGTTTCGCGCGCGCATGTTCGACAACCCGGCGATGCATTCCATGTGAAAGTTCGTATCGTCGTCCTTTTCAAACTCGATGACGGACAAGCGGTACTCCGCGTCGCCTTTCAAGTCACTTGTACGCACGTTGTTCAATTGCGTGAGCAAATTGTCGATGATTTGATCGTCTTCGACGCCACCCATGCCGTTATCATCGTTGTCGCCTTCTTTCTTGGTCGGATCGGTTTCAATCTTCACGCCGTCTTTCGGTACAAACACTGGGACTTCTACTTTCGCCGCCATCTCGACAACGATTTTACTCATTGCTTTCTCATCTCCTCGAACTTCTGCAGATGGAACACCGACGGTAACGCCGTGTAATTCAGCTTTCAAAATCGCCATGGCTTTGAGCAAATTGACGTGCCCGTCGTCCTTCTCGGAGAAGATGACCGGTTTCGGAAATCGTTTCGGCGCGGACCAGAACGCGTTCCTGGTTGACGTCACGGCGTCTTCGGGAAAGGTGAACGTCAATTGCGCGACTCTATCGTGGAAGTATTCTTGAAATCGTAAGCGCGCCCAGTTGATGCACTCTTGAAATGTCGCGCACCGCGTGTGAATGAGACACTGCGAAATTTTCTCAACGTTTTCGCGCATGCTCGCGTCCGCGTTCGCGCGCGCGTTCGACTCGTATTCGTCCGGTTTGGAAAGGTACGCGTTTGCCTCGGCAGGAGATTTTTCAAACAAGCCTTCGAATTCTGATCGGGCCCAAGTTAAGCAGTGATCGATGTTGTGCGGGAACGAGTGCAAAGTGCACATGGGCGCAGACTTCTCCGGGGGATCTCTGGACGCGCCGTAGTTCTCCGTCAAGTGCGGAACGACCATTTGCGTGTTGCACTTGGTACCTAAGGTTCCAGACTCCAGCAACGGCTTCTCAAAGTATACGCATCGAGAGTCGACGTATAAACGCGCGTTGACGTTATCCAACGCGTTCACGACGACGTCTAAACCACCCCAAAACTCATCGTCAAAGACTTCTTCGGTATCCGGACTCACTCGGTTTTGCAACGCGGTGACATTCAACTTCGAGTTGATTTTCTTTGCCGCATTCGTCGCGCACGTCGATTTCGGTTGTTTAATGTCCCAATCGCGAAACAAGAACTGTCTCGATAAGTTGGACTTTTCTATGATGTCGTCGTCGGTGATGGTGAGTTTACCTTCACCCGAGGCGCCGCAGGAAACGCCCATCAACGCTAGGTTCTTGATGAATTCACATCCTAACGCGCCCGCGCCGACCAAAAAGACATTTTGCTTCTCCATGATCGCCTGCGTAGCTTGTCCAAAACACTGGATTTGACCGTCGTATCGAGAACCAGTTGGTTTCAAATCCGCCTCTTCTAACTTTTCCGGCAACGATTCGCACGAATCAAAATAGAAAAACTGATTCAACGGCGTAAACTTCCCGGTGCACGCTTTGACGACTTCTTGACCGATGATCCCACCAAACATAGCTGCCATGGGCGAAATGTCGCCTCTGCACGTCTTTGCAAACGTCGCGAATAATTTTTCGTCCACTTCTTCGACTGATTTGTACTGCGCGTTGACTTCGTCTTTCGCCAACGCGACGAACGCGGCAGCATCCGCATCGCTCCCGGGTTGCGGTAACTGACCGCCATTCTTGCTTTTCCACGCCTCTAAGGTTAAAAACATCAAGTGAACTTGCGGCGAGCGCTCCATTTTCGCGAAATCGGACAACAAAAACTCCCCCGGTTCTTTCAACGAGTCCGCGAAAGATTTGAATTTCATCTCTTTCGGCAACTTGACTTGCGTGGCGATGCCTCCACCCACGTATTGCGAGAACTTACTCGCGTCGATGTCCAACTCGAACCCGTGCTTTTTAACCGACTTGATCTTCACTCCTTCCTTGATTGAGTTCAACTCGTTCATCCCTTTCACCTCTGAAAATGTGACCAAATCCCCTTCCTCTAACTCGACGCGTTCGTCGTCCGTACACGTAACCAACGCCGGATGCTCGTTGGAAATGGAAGCGATGATGCACGTCTTCGGCTCTTCCCCGTCTTGATCGACAACCGTAAACGAATCCCCGAAATCACAAAACACCGACCCAAACACGCCTTTCGTGTCGCCTTTAATAAACGCCTTGCCTTTCTCTTTGCGTAAAATCTCGTCCCACTTTTCGCAGTCTTGTTGCGAGTGCAACGACGAGTCGCACACGACCACGACGTCGTGCGCCAACAGCACGTCTTCCGTGACATCTTTAGTCGTCACAGTCACCACTTCCACGGCTGGATTCAACTCTTGCAGTTTCGCTGCGCACGATTCCGCTCGATTTTTCCCGCAATCTTCCTCAGTCAAATAAAACTGACTCGCCAGATCGCTCATCGTCGCGTCGCAATCATCGCTCAAAGTGACCTTCTTCACCCCAGCTAAGATGACGTTCTTCGCGACTTCCGCGCCTAAGCCGTTCAAACCGGATATTAATACTTTCGCGCCCACTAATTTTCGAAAGGATTCGCGTCCGTACACGGCCAATTGTCGAGAGTGTAAATCCTCATCGATCTTATTTTCATTAGTATTCATCGTCGTCGTGACGATGTTTTCTTCAACCTTCTTTTTCTTCTTTAAAGCGTCGTCGTGGTTTTTACTACTATCGTTCAAAGATTCTGCCTCTCGTTTTGCTCCACCAGTCATGTATTGTGATGAATCAATGAGAGAGAGAGAGAAAGAGAGAAGGGGTTTTGATTGGCAAAACGTATATACAACAGATACGAGACGAGAGTATATAACACTTGTGATGTATTTGAATATTTGTCGCGTGATGAAACAAAACAGAAAAAAAGAGAAGTTTTTTTCCTTTTTCATCTAAGAGGTAATTTTCGGCACCACTTTTTTTTATTCTTTTTCTCTCGAAATGTGCTCAAATTTGCAATCAATGTTGGAGGTTGGAAACAGAACACAACATGCGTAAATTAAGGATCTAAAACCAATCAAAGAAGCGATGATATATGTTACCACTACTGTTGTTGTTTGTTGAAGTATGAGCGAGAAACCGGTCAAAATTCGAACTTGCGCGCGTAGAACGGCGCTGGTGTTTTTTATTTTATTTGGATTAAGTGACACGTCTCTACTCCATCCAGGAAGAGTTTGAGCGAAAAAAAAAGAGAAAAAGAGCAAAAAAGAGTTTGGACTTTGGTGTATTTTTAGGCCCCGGGATAAAATATCCACTCATAAACGAGAGCACCACATTATTATCATCATTATCAACAGCAACAGCAGCAGCAGCATGCGATGCTTTTGCTTATCTTGCCGAAGAAGAAGTGACGCCGCCGCGAGTGGTGGTGATTTTGCGCGATCATCCGTCGAAGAAGTAAAAGAAGAAGAAGGAGAAGTGTGGTTCGACGCCAACGAGGTTTTCGTCGAAAAGAAGGAACAAAACGGCGGAAGAGAGGCTGCCGCTGCTCCGTTTTCTTCTTCGTTCTCGTCATCGAAACCAGCGTTGTTCAGTGGAGGAGTTTTTAAGTGGACGCATGGACCTTTGCGGTTGGAAAACGCTCTGTCATCGGCGACGATCGATGAAGAGTTACCGATAAACGATACAAGGGGTATTGAAATACGCACAAACGCGTTCGCGGGTAAACTTTTGGTTCGATGTCGAGACGTTCCATCGAGAGAAGGAGATGAAGAAGGAAAGGCAATGACGGAGAAGTATTTCGCGAATAAGAAACGCACGTTTCAAACAGTCGTGCAAGGAAGATTTTTACGAAAAGGCATCAAGTGCTCCGAGGTAGTCACCGGGCACGAGTTCGAGAGCCGGTTTCGAAGAATACCCGCGAGATGGCTCGTGTCGACCGCTTTGAAAGTGATTCGAAAACTGACGCCTGGTTTGGAAGCGAATATTACTGGTAATAAGCCTTTCATTTACGCGCCGTTGTGCGCGACTGCGCAGGTTTTGCGAGCAGATGTTCCTGGGGAGGAACCGGACGTGACGACAGCCACCTCGTTCGCGGAAAATACTCGATTATTAGGAAAGGCGTTTGATCGTAGTGAGAGTGCTATTTCATCAAAGCAGAGGAAGAGACTCTTGAACAGTCCAGAGTTTGGTTCTAAATACGAGTTTTTGCCAGAACTCGTGTATACGTTTGATTTTTACCAGCACATTTTCGTTCCGTCGACGTTTGGTCTTCACATAGGACCGATGCTCAACGTAAATTTACTCGGACACTTGCCGGAGTTTGAACCGCCTCAAATTATGGCCAAAATCATACGAGAAAAGAGAGGAAGCACAACAGAAGTTGGAGGAAAAGAAGAAGAGTATCTCTATAGAATAAACATGTACCATGAAAAAATGTTTGATGAAAAGTTTACGAGAGTGTCGTCGCCGGATGTGTTGTTCAATATAGGCGCGCGACACTCTTCGTACGTCGATTCGTTCGCTGTCCGCCTCTCGGAGTTTGTTTCTCATAATAATAGCAATAATAGTAGCAATTGTAACAATGAAAATAAATAACGTTCTATATAGTAAAGTCCCATCCCTCTAAAAAGTCTGTCTGGTCCATCGATAGACTCGGCTCGATCACCTCCTCGCTTCGCTCTCTTCGTAAAATTTTCGCTGGAATTCCTACCGCGACGGAGTTATCCGGAATATCTTGCAGCACAACGCTCCCTGCGCCAATCTTCACGTTCGTACCAACAATCACTGGTCCTAAAATGGTCGCCCCGGCACCTAAAACTACCCCGTCGCCAATTTTCGGGTGCCTATCTCCGTCCGTCGTCCCGGTCCCGCCTAACGTCACGTTGTGTAAGATAGACACGTTATTCCCAACTACCGCGGTTTCCCCAATAACTACCCCAGTCGCGTGATCAATCATAACCCCTTTTCCAATTTTCGCGGCAGGATGCGCATCGACATGAAATGCCTCCGAAACTCTATGCTGCAACAGCAACGCCAACGACTGTCTCCCTTTCGACCACAACGAGTGCGCGATTCTTTGCGCTTGCAACGCCTGAAAGCCTTTAAAATACAACAAAATCATCACGTACTTATCGCACGCTGGATCTCTTTCCAACACCGCTTGCATATCTGCAATCGCGCATTGTACCAACTCCGGATCTTCCCGATAACACTTCGAAAACAGCTCCAACAGTTGCGAATCCAACAACACAGACGACCCGAGTTTGTTCGCCAACACAAACGCCAACGCGTCCGACATCTCCTTATGCGAGAGGATCGTGGAATACAAATACGACGCCAACGCGGGTTCTAATTCAATCTCCATCTTTGCTTCTTCGCATAGCTTTTCCCATATCCCGTCTCCCAACAAACATGCCTCGCCTTCTAGCACGTCCTGCTCTATCGCGTCTTCTTTTTTTCTCAACTTTCTCGTAGAACTCGTCGTAGGATTTGTCGCATCACCTCTGCCACTCTCTTTTTTACTCACAATCGTTGGCGAGTCGTTGGATTCTCCCGCCCACTTCTTCGCGGTTTCGTCCTCGGTGAGTTCTGGAAGTTGTTCGAATGAAGAAGAGGACGATTTCTTCTTCCCCGCTCGAATACTAACAACACTACTCTTGTTGTTGTTGTTGTTGTTCTTTTTGTTATTATTATTGAAGCGCTTTAATCCCATTCGATTCTTCGCCGTCGTCAAAAAGGGCAATGAGAATGACGACGACGACGTCGAACACCCGAACGAACTCCTCGCTCTCATCATCATCATCATCGCTTCAAGAGGAGAAAAAGAGCAGCTCAGATAGATCGCTTTTTCGAGCGAAGAAGAGGAAGAAAAAGACAAAGAAGAAAGAGATACAACACACAAACGTTTATCCGTGTGAAGTAATAAAATGACGAATTTTTTCTCATGAATTTCTTTTTGTGCAAAAAAGCAGCTTTTTGGCAGGTGTTTTTGGCGGCTCGAAAATGCTTCATTCACTCTAAAGCAAGAGCGAATATAAAGGAGCATCTAATAACATCTGTTGTATTATTATAACATCGAGATCATCGATAAAACGACTCCTGCTTAGTAGAGGAAAGAGCTTGTTTGTATACACACGAAGTTTTAACGAAGATGGCAGAAGTAGAAAACAACATTAATGTCGCCCCGGAGGAAGAAGAGCAACAAAATCAAGGGAAAAAAGGACGGTACCGACGCGAGAAACCGTGGGACCACGCCGGGATCGATCACTGGGACGTGCCAAAGTTCACGAAAGAAGATAACCCGCACGGATTGTTGGACGAATCCTCGTTCGCGACTTTGTTCCCGAAATACAGGGAGAAGTATTTGAGAGACGTGTGGCCGTCGATAACGAAAGCTTTGAAAGATGTCGGCGTCGGGTGCGAGTTGAATTTAGTCGAAGGGTCGATGACGGTGCGGACGACGAGGAAGACGTGGGATCCGTACATTATCATCAAAGCGAGAGATTTGATTAAACTTTTATCTCGATCGGTTCCTGCTCCGCAGGCGTTGAAAGTTCTGAGCGATGACACGCAGTGCGACGTGATTAAGATTGGAGGTTTAGTGAGAAATAAAGAACGGTTCGTGAAACGAAGACAGCGTTTGGTCGGCCCGAACGGCTCGACGTTGAAAGCGATTGAGATGTTAACGGATTGTTACGTGTTGATTCAAGGGAACACGGTGAGCGCGATGGGGTCGTTTAAAGGTTTGAAAACGTGCAGGAAGATTGTCGAAGATGCGATGAAGAACGTCCATCCGATTTATCACATCAAAGAGTTGATGATTAAGAGAGAGTTGGAGAAAGATCCCGAGTTAAAAAATCAAAGCTGGGATCGATTTTTACCAAAGTTTAAGAAGAAGAACGTGAAGAGAAAGAAACCAGAGTACGTGAAGGAGAAGAAAGCGAGAAGTGTCTTTCCGCCGGCGCAAATGCCTTCGAAGATTGATTTACAGATTGAATCCGGGGAGTACTTCTTATCGCAAGAGGCGAAGCAGATGAAGAAAGCGCAAGAGAAGTTGGAGAAGCAAAAAGAAGGCATCGAGAAGAACAAGAGAAGGAGAGAGGAGGCATTCATCGCGCCGAAGGAGGATTTGATGCGAGAGGAGGATTTGAAGAAGAAGAAGAAAGACAAAAAGAAGGATAAGAAGGACAAGAAAAAGTCGTCGAAGAAGGACGACGACGACGAAAGCACCTTAGACGCAGTCAAGCGCTTGAAGAAAGACGCTTCGGAGAAGAAGAAAAAGAAAAGCAAAGAGGACGAAGGCGACGAGAAGTACATGATGTAAAGAATTTATTCGTGTGCGCTCGCTCGTTGCTACTGTCGCTGCTGCTTAGTGTATCTCTAAATGTAACTACTACTACTACTACTACTACTAATTACTTCTTAATCCATGTCTTCGAACAAATCTTCCTCGTTTTCTTCTTCCTCCTCCTCTTGTTGTTGTTCTTGTTTTTCTTTTTCGTTCTCTTTATCCGCTTCTTCTTTTCGTCTTTCTTTCAATTGCTTCTCAGCCGAAGCCATTGCAGGTGAGATTTTCTTCTCACCGACTGTTTCAGACGACGGCCAAACGGTCTCGGATGGTTTTGGTTGCGTCAAGGGAACCTCTTCGTCGTCTTCCTTTTCGTCGTCGTCCGTATCTTCGATGACTACGATTGCCGCATCACCACCGTCGACATCGGCGGCAGCTTTCTTCGCGCCCTCGTCGTCTTCGTCGTCTTTTGGCTCTTGGATGGTAGGAAGAGCTGTTGTTTCTTTCTTCTCCTCTTCGTCCACGAGTTCATCTCGACTGATTAATTTAAACGACGTTTTGATTCTCTTCGCAGCGTTTTCGGCGTCGGGAAGTTGACCGATGGCTGAATTTCTCGGCAAATGTTTATACTTCTCCGCGAAGTATTCGTCCGCTCCGGGCAACGAGTGCGACTTTTTTACCGTTTTAAACGCAGTATCCGGATCCAAAGCTTTTTCAGCCAACATTTGGCTCATTCGCAACAAATTCGGGTTAGCCATTTCCCACGGTCGCATCGCGCGGATCTTTTTCTTCGCTTTTTCAACTAAGCCTTTCACAGAAACGCTCATTCGCGTGTTTGCGTTTTCGCTCGGAGGCAAAGTCATGGAATCGATTAGACTTCCGACGATGTTCAATCTGTGTTGATCGATTTTTGGTAACTCTTCCAACTCTTCGTTCTCTCGAAACACTTGGTCCGCTCGCCAATCTTCCGCGTACGGTAACGGTGAAAATAAGAGAAAATCGCCCTCGGGAAGGAATTTAGGCGTCAATGCGCCAAAGTGTATCCCGCTACCTTCTCTAAAACACGCGCGGCACAATGCGCACTTACCTTTCTTATCCAACGCTCTCGCAAACGCCGACAACGCTTGACACGCTTTCTGATATTCATCCGCTCGTATCCCAGCCTTCTCGTCTTCCGTCAATTCCGGCCACGCGCAAAACATCATCGGCTCTTCCGTGGTCAACCAAAAAGGCACGTATTTCAAATCGACGGTGCCTATAATTTCTACTCCTTTCTTCATTTTCTCTGCTCCGAACTGTCGCTCCACGGACTCGTCCATCGGTATGCTTTGCTTTCCGTACTTGTAACACCGAACCCGTTGCTCTGCGGGGATCTCGTCGCCATCAATCTTTGAAATGTTCTTATATTGCACGTCTCGCAACAAATCTTGGCCTTCAAACGAGCCGTACGGTTTCATCGTTTCCGCGGTTGCCTCCATGGTTTGCTTGTACGCCCAAATTGGAATGGATAAATACGACTCTTTCCCAAGTTTACCGAACGATAAGTTCCCGCGAAACGTCGTCGTTGGCGTTTTCGTGCGCATGAGTCTTCCTATAATCGCATCCATCGCCGGTTCGATTTGGCCTTTGGTTTGTTTAACCATCTCGGCGAGAAGTTTCACTACTTTTACTTTCGGTTCGTTCGTATTGGTATTAGTAGAAGTATCTCCTATTCGCTTCTGTTGTTCTTCTCCTTCTTCTTTCCCACCGCTGTCGACAATCCCGACGCCGACGCTCAACGTGATCTCCTTCTCCTTCATAACGCGCACCAAGTCTCTCGCGAACTCGTTCTCATCCAGCGAGCCTTCGCCCAACGCGTCTTCCGCGCACGGCGAGAGCAACAAAATCTCGTTTGCAATCTTCGCCGTTTTCCCTTGCATCGCTTCCATTCTTTGCGCGAGGATATCGCACGCGATTGTCAACGCGTCTAAAATATCGCCTCTGTGTTCGTACTTTTTGTTCTCCTTCGTTTTGTTCTTCGTTTTTGTGTTTACATCTTCTTCCTCGTCTTCGTCGAATTCTCGCGCTCGGTCTTCGACTTCTTTCGAATACTCGATCGACGAGTGGACTTTTAATTCACCGAGCACTTCCACGTTTGCGTAATATTTATCATCTTCATCTTCGTCGTCGTTATTCTCTTCGTCGTACAATCTGTTTCTCGTCTCAGAACTCCCGATAAAAACAACCACCACTTCGTCCGTTTTCTTGTGCAAATGAAGACTGGCGACGATTTTACTCGCCGTGACGACGGAGACGAATCGAGATCGGTTCGACGCGTGGCCGATGGCCCCGATGTCCACTAAGAGTACTAAGCGTTTTATCCTCGGTGGTGCCATTTCAATCAATAATACTCCTCCTCTTCTTCCTACAAAAGTGTTTTGCACTCCAAGTGTGTTTTTAAAATCTGACGATGTAAAAAGAGCTGAAGAAGAGAAGAAGAAGAAAATTTTCTCTTCTTCGGTGATGAGGTGAAGGGACTGATGTACTTTTTCGGGGTACTGGTACTGGTATGTATGTACACTGTTGGTCCTATGATGAAAGAGCTAATGTTGAGTACGCATGTGGTATTTCAAACCATCAGAATGACGATATCTCTTCTTGCACACATCGCACTCGTACGGTTTCTCGTTCGTGTGAATACGCATGTGGGTTTTCAATTGACCAGATCGACTAAAACGCTTCTCGCACACATCACATTCATACGGTTTCTCCTTCGTGTGAATACGCATGTGCCTTTTCAAATCACCGGATTGACTAAAACGCTTCTCGCACACATCACATTCGTACGGTTTCTCGTTCGTGTGAATACGCATGTGGATTTTCAAATTGCCAGCTAGAGTAAAACGCTTCTGACACACATCGCATTCGAACATCTCGTTCGTGTGAATACGCATGTGGCTTTTCAAAGCACTAGAATGACGATATCTCTTTTCGCACACATCACATTCATACGGTTTCTCGTTCGTGTGAATACGCATGTGTATAGCCAAACCGGATGGACTATTAAACATCTTCCCGCAAACATCGCTCTCGTGTTGCCCTCTCTTTCTCTTCACTCCTTTAGCAATAATAGCAGTTTCTTCTTTCCTCATCTGATGATTCTGTTCCACACCATCGTCACACGGCACGCACATGAGCATCCTCCGCAATCGCTCCACGTCTTCGTCTTCTCCCTCTTCTTCTCTCACACCACCACTCGTTTTCGTAACCACCACCACCGTCTTTACGTTTTCCGCGCGCTTCGGATGTTTGTTCTTTCGTCTGCCCGTCATTTTGGATGAAGAATCTTCCGAGGCGAAAGACGAAAATCTCCTCTTTGTCTCTTTTTTTAAAAAGAATGACTCTTTTTGGTCGGTTCACAAAAATTCCATAAAAGGGAAGACTTACTCAACCCTAATTTTTACCATTGGAAGCAAAAAGCACCTTTTTGTGTCTTCCTCTCTTCACTTCTCTTTCCTCGTCGTTCTAAACTAAGAGGGGAATACGAGAGAAAAAGGAGTGAAGAATGAGAGGAGGAGAGTACTGCGCACTCTAGTCTAAGAAGAAGAAGAAGAATGGTATCAAAAGGAGGAGGCACTTCTTTGCCGTATTACACCGGGAAGAGGTACTACAACGCCGACGGGACTTCTGTGATACTATCAAGGAAGAGAAAACAAAAACCCGGCATCGGCACGTGGTGCTTAGCCATTGCGCTCGGTTTTGTCATACTACTCGTCTTGAAAGCGAACGGCGACGACGACGCGAAGACGATTTTACGGAGAGATGACTCGGACGTGTGGGTGGAGATACACCCGGACTTGTCGGAGAAGAACACCATGCACAGAGAGTTGCACAAACGGTTTCATCCGCACGCGGAAATCAGAGGGAAGAAGCAATGGATCGTCAGTGGGAAACACGGCGACGGGTACGCGCACATGGCAATGGCAACCGTGATGGCGAACGGGACAGTGTTAGTGGTGTTTCAAACGAGTAAAGAAGGTGAAGGGAAACCGGACCAACACATCGCGTTCGCGTACGGAGAGAGAAAATCAGAGGACAAGATTAGTTTCGGTAAAGTCGTGAGAGCGCCGACGGCGGGAGGAGGTCCCGGGTCGAGCGAGTTAGGAGTGGTGTGGTCGCCGGTGTTGCACACGTGCGCGGAAACTGGGAAAACGTTTTTGTTTTACTCGCAGTCGACGAAGAATTGTCGAGCACCCGGAGGGGACGTCAAGGTTATCGAGCTGGATCCCGAGACGCAGAAATGGTCGGCGCCGGAGACCATATTACCGTATTCCAAAGGGAACATTAATAAAGTGATTGCTAATACGGTGACGGTGACGAGAGACCAAAAGACGTGGATATTACCATTTTGGAGAGAGAGAGGTAGATGCGACAACACGGAAGTGTCTCCATCGGCTGGGGTGTTGATTTCAAAAGATAAAGGGAAGACTTGGAAAGCGCACGGGTCGATTACGTTGCCAAACACGTGGTTGATTGAGCAAAGCGTTGTAGAGTTGACTTCGAAATCGACGAATAACGGTGGCGGCGGCGGCGGCGATGAAAATGATCACAACAATAATATTAGCGTGAATAGAATAGCGATGTTTTGTCGAACTGCCGCTGGACACGTTTTTAGAATAGACTCGAACGATTTAGGCGCGACGTGGGAACACAAAGCGAAACCAGTCCTCGCGTTGCCAAATCCAAACGCAAAGTTAACGATGAAAACGTTTGGACCGAGTGGAAGATATCGAGCGGATGGTGGAGGTAAAAACTGGATCGTTGCCGTGATGAACGACCACAAAGAGTTGCCGCAACCGTATCGAAGATCGAGGTCGAAGTTGCGTTTGATCGTTTCGCACGATAACGGGAAATCCTGGACCCGACTGGCATCGATCGAAGAAGGCATTAAACCAGGATTGAGACATCATTACCCGACGCTAATTCTTTTGCCAAAGTTTACGTACAGCGGTAGAGAATCGAGAGGTCAAGATATAGTCGACGAGGAAGGAGAAATCGAGTACGAGGCGTTGATTGTGTATTCCACGTTCATCATGAAAGGTTTCGATAGTAAAGGCGTCACGGAAGGCATACGCGCCACGTTAGTTCGCATGCGTCTTCCAGATTAATTGAGTTATGATTAAATACTGGTACCTAGAGGTACCTAGGTAGTATATTCAACTGTAAGGTAGTATATTCAACTGTAATTAGAATAGTAAATTTAAGCTACAGGAAGTCCCGGTGGGTTCGCTTTCCTAATTTCTTCGCCGCGAGCGAGCTCGTTTGGCGCCACATCGAAACTTGTTCTAACGCCACATCAATCACTTGAAACAAACCTCTAATATATTTTTTACACTCGTTCAAGTAGTGTTGATTCGCTGCGCGCCATTCCTCCGGCGCCCGATGCTCTATCGCGTCTGCACTCGACATGCTACTTCGTATCGCACTCAAAGCCGTGAAGAGCGCGTCGCTCGCTTTCGACTCAGATAACATCGAAATCTCTCTCGCTTTCGGATCGCCATCGTAGAGAAATACGAGCTCTTTTTCGCAACACAGAATGCGAATAGTAGCTATTAAATCTATTGGTAACTCTGCGTTTCTACGTATCGCGTGATTGAGCGTCAAATCGTGTTTTACCAAAAGCTCTTCTCTTCTCTTTCGTACTTCTGGTTTTTCCACACCGTTCAGCGAATCGAAATCGAAGGTGATATCGATCGAATCGTACGGATTATCGTCTATGCAAAATCCATAGAATAGCAAGAGTTCTCCATTGGATTTCGCGCCGTAGGAAAGCATAATCTCTTCGTTCTTCTCAATGTCTCGCATGGCTGGAAATACCAAACACTCGTCCGAGAGTCGCAACTGGGAGTAGTGCACGCAGTGCGGATAGATCCCGTGATTACAAAAGAAAGCCACTGGCGATAAGACATCGATTGTTCCCGAATCAGAATTATGCACCGGTTTCACCGTCATTGCATACGACATCCACAATTCTAACGCAGAAATGTACTGCTCGTAGGACCAAAACTCTTCCTGGTTTCCTTCAAATGATTCCGGGCAATTGGCTAAAAGCGAAGGCAGTAAAGCGTCGTAGCCATTGCGCACTTTCTGTCTCTCGTGCATGACGGTTTCAAAAATTGGCATGTTACCTAGACCGACTCTCACAATTTCTTCCGGCCAAGATAACGGCGTCAGCTTTTGACTCCCATCTGGAAGTGAAAGGAAATATAAGCTCCAAAACGTCTCTTGTTTCGTCTTCATTTTCATTCGCTCCTTCATAATCCACAACGTCATGATGGTATCCGCGCCGCACCGTTCTAGTATTCTTAATAAGTCACCAAATGGTCCTTGCTCGCTGATACATATCGTCCCCGCGTCTAAAAGCATTCGTCGTGGAATTTCTAATATGTTCTCGCCGGCCCGAATATCTTCGGTCGCGCATAAACCCCTCGCGTCGTTCATGGAAGAAAGTAAACACGGTGCAACCTTAGACACGTTCGCATCTTTGCCTTGTAAAGCTGCCCACTTCGTTAAAGCTACCGCATACCCTTCCGTTTCAATCTTACAAACCACTGATGCCGACGTGGATGTGGGAATTCCTTGCCTCCTCGCTCGTTCGATGTCTTCAAAGTCCTTCGCGTCTTTCTCGAGCGTCTGTACTCGAATACTTCTCAACTGTTCTAATACGCGCTGTCGTAACTCTAGCGGTGGTAACGGATATTCCTCGCTGCTATTGCTATTATTGTTATTACATTCGTTCTCGTTTGCTGGCATCAACAGAGTCTGCGCCATGGCGTGCGCTGACGTCTCGTTTCTCGGCGATACGAAAAAAGTTTTGTTATTATTGGAGGTTGTTGGGGGCGAATTCTGTTGTTGTTGTTGTTGTTGTTGTTCCGCGATCCTTTCTCCTTTGTCCCCGAGAATGACTTTCCCCCACGTCTCTCTCGGTTCAAAATACATCTCTTTATCATCCAAACAAGA
>Ga0257106_1000264_pt1 | contig 32774 bp, 18 predicted proteins | sample LP_taG_3_FD_190177 | JGI IMG/M metagenome (GOLD analysis project Ga0257106, IMG submission 190177) | Marine microbial communities from Northeast Subartic Pacific Ocean, Canada - LP_J_2011_P26_10m | ecosystem: Environmental > Aquatic > Marine > Oceanic | place: Canada: Northeast Subartic Pacific...
ACTTTCTTACCGGCGGAATAACTTCTTCGTCGAGAATCTCTTCGTCGGTCGTGGCAGTCGGCGCCGGCGCCGGCGCCTCGCCTACGTCCATAGCGCCCTCGCCGGTTGAAGGTAACGGGTCCGGCATCCCAGTCATATCCGGCATCATACCCTCCATCATCTGGAGCATCTTTCTCCTCATCGGTGGTAAAATTTCCTCTTCTTCCGTCGTCGTCGCCGGCGCCGGCGCCGGCGCGAACATCTCGTCGTAGACGTCATAGATTTCTCCAAGAATTTCCTCAGCACCACTTGGAACTGGACCGTTCCCGAGTTCTTGCAAAAGCGATCGACGACGCTTCTTCGCCGGAACCTCTCCTTCTCTTTCAACAACGATCGATTCTTCCTCCATCGTCATCATTGTCGGTGCCGGTGCCGGCGCCGGTGCCATCGCCATCGCGTACTCTCCTCCTGTCAGATCTTGCTCTTCGAGAATATCTTCGCTTGGGGAAGTTGTTTCTTCTTGGAGAAGTTTTCTTCCTTCAACTCCTTTTATTAAAAAACCACCGGATGACGACAAAAACAACATCGCCGTCGCGAGGACGAGAAGTGTCATCGCATTGAGCGATTTGCTTTGAGATGACATCGTGGATGATGTCGCTGTTGATGAATGAATGTTGCTGTGTGATATGTGTTTGTTACTTTTGTGAAGTATTTTTTAGATACGAAAATATCGAGACGAGTCGTCAAAAAATACGAGCACTCGAAAGAAGAGAAAGGGTTTAATAAAAACATGTCTGTGCTGTTTAAAGTGTTCACGTTAGAGCAGCGCGATGTGCTCGAAAAGCACGTGTTACCTAAACTGTGGAAAAGAGAACGAATTATGTTGAGGCAATTGAATCGAGAGAGTCGAGTGGCGATGCAAACAGTTCTCTCAGCGAAAGACTATCTTGCTCTTACGTTTCCTTTTACGTTACATTACGGTTCCTTGCGAAACGTTCCGTGGCATATAAACACAATCATACAACAAACCCGCGACTTGGAGATGGTTCGCTACGCGCACAAGCATCTTCACTATAAGTTTTCAAAAGCAACCGCAAATGTAGCGGCAGATATCGGCGAGTGTGAGATTTTGAAATACGTCGTCGACAACGGAGCGCCTGTTAGTGTTTATACTTTGCGTATTTTAAATACTCGATTTAATGAAAAGATTGAGTCGATCGTGTTGTCGAGGGAGAACGTGTTTATTAGAGATCATCATTCGTGCACGTATTGCGGACGACGATACGCGAGTGACAATTTGACCATCGACCATATCGTTCCGAAGTCGAAAGGCGGCGAAAGAGAGTGGAAGAATGTAACGACGGCGTGCGCGACATGTAACAAACGCAAAGGCAATGAGTTGTTGAAGAATACAGAAGAAATCCGTACGGCTTTGAAGTACCTCTCGATAAATCGTAATGGGTTTTGGGGTTAATTGAAGTTATCACAGCGACTCGAAGATTTCGAGATAAAAACGCGTTCTTCCTCGGATGCTTCGAGAGAACAACTTCTCCACTCGAAGAACACACACACTTGAACTTCTGAATGAGAGACAAAATGAGCAGCTGAACAGTCAAAATTTACAAAAAGTCAAAAACATTTCACAAAACGCCATTCTGTTACCACCACACCTCTTTCACGGATAGATACGCTCGTAAAATGCACGCGTACTTCGGTCACGACAATACGTAAGTGCTTCTTTTGCATTATTCTTTCGCTTTCCTATTTCCTTTTACTTTTTCTCTCCTCTCTTTCGCCGCGAGAATATAAATGCATTTCCCGAAGCACATCACTAACGGGGAACTATCGCTTTGATATTATGAACACAGAACGGCAATATCGGCGAACGCGTTCGCCTCCGGCGGCGACCAAAACTGCGGCAACGTCATGACCGGACGAAATACCTCGAGAGTTTTACAAGCGCCCGGTGGGACGCAAAGTTTCACGCTCGGGGAGGAGGAGGAGGAGGCGTATCTCGGGGGGTCGTCCAGATTAGCTGCTCAACCGTCTTTCCCAACTGTTTCCGGGAGACACAACGAAGACGAAGAGGAAAGCATCGACCCGTCCGCGTTAAAATCGATGACTTTACCAGACCTGAGAATACTCTGCCGGAATAATCACATTCAGCCCGCCGGGTGTAAAGAGACGCTGGTGGAAAGATTGGAAGAGATGATCGCGCGCGGCGTGAGCGTACTGGCGGTCAAGACAAAGACCACCACGAGTAGTCGCGGACCGCCTTCCTCCTCGACGAAGAACAACACCAACACCGGGAATAGTACTACCACTCTTAATCGCGTGCCGCTGAGCAACGAAAACAATAACAACAACTACGTGCGGTCGAATTCGCAAAACGTTGGGAACTTTTTAACCGGGAGGAACTCCTCCAGAGTGTTAGCGCCGCCCGGCGGCGCTTCGAGTGGCATTTTTTAGATTCTGTTTCGGTTGTAAATATCTTTGGGAAAACTTCACAATTTACTCGCTCATTCAAGTTTGATTATACTCGCTTTATTTCGATGATGATGATGCGTTCTCTCGCGCACGTTTCGTCCTCCTCCTCCTCCTCCTCCTTAAACTCAAAGGTATCGTCGTCCGGAGCGGCCATGACTTTTCGGCGCGAGAGGAGCACTCCTCTTCCTCGCAACATCAAAAATGGATGCACCGTCGAATCCATTCTTTCCCGAAACGAGGACGACGAGGAAACCACCACCACCGCGTTTAACCACCCGCGAAGAAGAAGAAGAGACCTAATGATGATCACATCTTCTGTTGTCGTTTTCCCAACGAACGCCCCGTTCGCGCGGGCGGCTTTAGATGATGATGAAACGAATCGTCAAGGAGTGATTACGAATCAAGTGTTCTTTGAATTTGCAATCGATGGCACAAAAATCGGCCGAGTCGTGGTTGGCGTGTACGGAAACGAATCCATTACCGCGCGAAGATTCCTGGCTCTGTCGAAAGGAATCCAAGGGCTTTCGTATCGACGAAAACCAATCATTGGGATCGAGGAGAACGAGGACGAAACGGTCGAGACGCCTTTGTGGATTACTTCGGCGGCGATTGCCAAGTTTGAAGCGCCCGGGACGGGCGAGGCGATTAATACCGTGCCGGGAGGATTGACGAATGAAGAGTTGTTGATAGATTTGGGTAGAATGAAACACGACCGGGCGAATTTGGTGAGCATTCAAGTGAGAGACGATCCGAGAATGCCGAAACCAGAGCCGAAATCGAAGTTGGTGTCGAACAGAGGGAAGTTTGAGAGGGTGTATGAACCGTTGCCGCCGGAGCCAAACGGGACGAGCTTTTCGATCACGTACGCGCCTTCGGAGGATTTAGACGTGACGAATGTGGTAATTGGGGAGGTTATTAGTGGATTTGACGTTTTAGCGCAGATTGGTTCGTTGCCGACGGTGCCAGATAACAGCGATTCGCCGTTTTTCCAAGTTGCGAAGAGCATCGGAGATAAAAGAGCGTTGGTTTCCGAGAAAAGCTTTGGAAAACCGTTTGCGAAAGTGACCTTGTTGAATTGCGGGGAAGTGGCATCCACAAAACCTGGTGAAGAGGTAAAGAGCGAAGATGGAGCAGGCGAAGAGCAAAGCTCGCAGTAACTATCATCATCTAAGCACACGCTTGTATCTATATGTATGCGCTACACTATTTACTTGTTGAACTATGAACTAAATAAACTCGCAAACTTTACTAAAAGGCTCGAGGACGGTACCTTCCCCGCACTCTTCGTCGTTTCCGCGAGCGCATAAGCCAGAGACGCCGCCGAAATGTCTCCAAACGTGTCCATGGCGAGACGCGTGGCGGCTTTTAAAATACTCAGAGACGGTAATTCGAGTAATCTCGAATACGCACACAACAATTCACCACCGCTACTTGGCTGAAATCCATCGTCTTCAGACGCAATCGCTCGCGAAATATACGCTCTCGTTCTTTGCTCGACTAAAATTTCCGTCGAACTTCGAATGGCGTTGATTAATTTGGCTGGAATCGCCATCGTCGCTAACGCGTCGTTGGAATCGTCTCCGATATCGCTCATGTTGCGCATAAGCGAGATAAACTTTGAAAACGACGTCGTTTTCGTGGTGTCTACTAAATTCGATTCGTTGGTGAAGCATCGAGACTCTAGAAACGTCTGCAAGATTTTCACATCCGATGTAAACGCGGAAAACTTTCGAACGTCTGTTTCGCCAATCGCGCGGTTGTCATCACTAACATCCGAACAAGCTGCGGCGAGATGCTCGAGCGCACTGTACAAGTCCACGTAACATGGCAACGCGTCTGGAATCTCACGTCTCGTGCACTCGCGTTGTGCAGCTTTAGAGAAGTTTACGCGATCAATCCAACTCTTATCAATCCTGCTCCGTTTGAAATCTGGAGGTAACAAAACTGAGGCGTTTGATAAGGCATCAAATCCAAACATTTCAGAGTGCGTTCGCGGGTTCAAATTTGAACCGCCGCCTTCGTTACGAATGAGTTCAATGTCGAGCGATGCGGAGCTATAGCCGTCACCGCCAACGGAAAGGAAAGCATCGATGATGGGTGGACGTAAAGACGCCGCGTTCACGTCGTCCGACGCATCGTTACTTTGGACCGCAATATCGCCGCGAAGACGTTGCATGACTGGTATCTCCAAGTTGACGATTCGATTCTTTATATCTTCTCCTATACAATAAAAAAAACGTCTCGATGTCGGCCAGAGGTTCTTAGAAGTCACGCGAATTTCTCGAATGGATTTTGCATCGGGTGCCAAACACGGCGTCGTCGTTTTGATGGTTTTATATTTCCTTCTTTTTGCGTCGACGAGGACCTCAATTTCCACCGACGCAGACGTTTGTGCTTTCGATTCCACATCAACTGTCGTTAACAATCGTTCTCGACTCGCTAACACGTACAAATGTCGAAACGCTTGGCAATGGCACCGGTGGTCGTTGGTGTCGGTTGGAAATCTCGGATACATGGCGATTAAAAGATACGCAATGGCATCATTTTCGGTCGAAAACGTTCGAGCGGCGCCGCCGAGGAAGAGAAACCCGATGGCAGTTTGAATCGCCATGTGTGCACCATAAGACATTCCACTTTTATTTTTATCCTTTTCTTTGTTCGAGGATTGCGCTTGATTCGATTCGGGCGCTTCGAGTCTCGCGCGCAAGTGCCTAAGAAGACGCAACGTGGGGACGTCACCGGTTCCCGCCATGACTGTGGCGGCAGCCATCGCGCAGCATCCGACGCATTTTTCCAAAGTTGGTCTATCGACAACCGCTTTGCGTTCACCTGCATTCAAAGCCGCTTTCTTCCATTCTAGGAACTGTAAGCAGTAATGGCGCAAAGTATTCGCCGCCGTTTCGTCCGCTGTACCCGCGTACCGAAGACCCAAGGAAAGACACGCGCCGGCGATGGCGTGGACGCGAGCCTGCGCTTCCGCTTCGCGGTCGGAACCTTCACGAAAACTTCTCGGTTGTTCGTCGTCATCGCTGTCGTCTCCTTCTACATCGTCTTCGCTCGAAGTATTATTAGTCTTTTTCACGATATCTTTTGTTTTTATGTACCCTCGATCCAAGTCCTTCGCGGACCGTTTCAAGAGATTCGGACAGTTCGACTCGACCCATTTCCTCGTCGGTCGTACGGAATCCCATAAAATGAGCGATTTGGCGATAACACGAAGTAAAACGAAATCAGGTTGCGTGTGATCTAACTCGTACCGCGTTGATGGGACACACAAATGTTCCGCAGCGTCTTCGTCGTTCGTTTTCAAATACATCAACCCGAGCGCGAGCATCGCTCCAGGGGCGGAAAGGTCCACGTTGACCACGTTACCTTCCAGCACGTAACCGTTGCTCATAGATCCGCCACTACCTGCGCCAGTACCACCCCCGGCTCTACCATTCATCATGATATCATCTTCCGTTTGATATTCACTTTCTTCGAAAGTAGCCATGACTGGATCGTAATTGATGTACTTATCGTCGACGCGTTTGCTGCCGCCCGAGCTACCGTCGGAGTAATAAGTCGACGTTTTGCGAAGAGAAGGACCATTCGCACCTCCATAGTTACCAGAAAATCCTTTCGCGTGTGCAGAACCTCCAAGAGCGTATCGTCGCAAACGCTCCTTAATCTTTAAATCGGCCAAACCGATGGCGTTGTCCCCCAACCCTAAAGTGGTCAATCCAAGCGCGAATCCTGCGGCGAGCGTGTAGCCTTCGCGGCCGAAATCGCCACGCTCACCAGACGGCTGCGCGCCAATTTCAGCTAAAAGAATCTCAACCATCATTCTATCCGCCGTACTTTCGTGTAGAATACCAACCGAAAGCAACGCGGCGGCTTGAACGAGCGCGGGAAGTTCGAGCTCCGGGAACGATAACGGATGTCGAGCTGGTAAGTGCAAAAAGCACACGCGTGCCGTGGCCGGATCAGCGGTACCTCGATTTGCTGCAGCTATACCGATTAATGCCGCAACCGTCGTAGCTTCATGTTCTTGCGCTAAATATCTGTACAAGTCTGTCGCCGTCATTCTGGAGAGGTGGCCGTTCAAGCCGAGCGCCATGAGCGCGCCGGCGTGCGAATGACTCGCCTGCTTTGGTCGATTATAAACAATCCAAGAACGAGTAACTTCACCATCATTATTATTATTGTTGTTGCCGTTGGATGTAGAATCTCCGTTTAGGTCGTTAATTTCATTGGCGGCTTTCAAAGCTAAACCACCGGCGACACCGTTGTGAAAATCGGGCCAATCTGTGAAATCCGCCTTGGCTTTGGGATTCGCGTTCAAATCTAATCTTAAGACTGCGTTTCGTTGCGCCGGTAATGTTCCAGAGAAACACAATTTTGGAACTTTCAATGGTTCCGTAGGCTTTGGACGCAAAGTTCTCAGCGTCGCCGCACCTCTCCCGACCGGTGCTGCAGACGTTCGAGTGGCACGCGCCCACAACTTTGCCTGTTGCTGCGTCACAGCGTCTGGATCACTAGCCGCGTTCGGGTCATCTTCATTTACAGCCGATGTATTTTGTCCTTCTTGGTCGTCATCGTCACCATCTACATTTGATGCGTTCGGGTTTCCCAAGTATATGGGCGCTGGACGTGCCGTGGCGAGTAGATTCCTCAACTCAACGATGCGCCTATCTTTGGGAAACCGAAGCGGACCAACAAACGCCTCGATGTGATCCATCCCGTCGTACGCATCGAAAGCGTCATCGGCGGATTTCAAACCGACGGCAGACGATGCGGAAGCTCGCACAGACGCAATTTTCGTTCCAAAGTTATCGTCATCATCGTCGTCATCGATACCGTCGCGGGACGATTCAATTTTCCTATTTGCGATGGCGTACATTTTATGTTTCGCCGCAGCGTCGCGCGTGGAAAGCTCCGCCATATCGTCTCTCCCGATGAGAAGATACGCCGACGATGGCCAATTTCTAGGCGGATTTTCGCGACTTAGCCGCAATGCCGAACGAAAGCACAACTGTAAACCGGATGGTAAACGGGCTATTCTCGCGAGCGTAAAATTTCTCTGCGCGGCGAGATAGGCGAATCGGTTCGACGTCTCGAGATGCCTGAAAGCAAACTTCGATTCCATTCTGTAACGATCTCTGTCACTCCTCAAGTTGATGTTATCATCAAGATCAGCGAATGCTCGCATTGGGGAAAGCTCGTGGCAGCATCGAAGCACATCGCTAGCCCAATCGCAAATGCTCGAGTTGCTCGACTCGATTCGATACATGTCATCGCAAACAACCCCACCGAGAACCTTCGGAAGGTACTCTTCTGTCAAGGTACCTTTCAAAGCCATTTCGCACGCTTTGATCACGTCAAAAATCTTGTGTTCATCAGTAACATGTTCTATATCCGTTGCAATCGGATTACCACACTCGAGCGAATGATACGCGAGTAAATTCCCATGCCCTAACCCTGACGCAAGCTCTCTAATTAGCGCGCCGAGTTTCACGAGCGTCGTCAAACGTTGTGTCGTATCGAGCTTTGCGCATTCATAGGCAACGTGCAAGGCTTCTAAAAACGCATTCGGATCACGCAATACAGACAACGATATCGTTGATGCCGATGTCACTTCTGCCGTCGTTTGCCTATTGTGATCTAGTCTCGTAGTTTGTTTGTCCTTCACAGAACCGCCTCTATTCGAGTCAGTCGATTTTCTGTCTTCGAGCTTTCTCAAAAAGGCAAAAGAGTTCGCGTATTTCGAATGCATATCACTTTCTATGGTGAATTGCCAATTTGCATCGTCGTCTTCTAGAATTGACATCTCGTTCTTGTTGATATTTTCTTTTTCGTCTCGTAATGTTGTTGCCATTGCGTCATCTTTCTCCTCCTCTACCCCTACAAGGAACCCACACGCCTCTTTCGCGACGGCGCTAAAACTCGCCCATTCCGCATCTGCTTGCAACGAACCCGCGCAGTATTTCTCATACAATCTAGATAAAATCAAGGACTTATCATCGCTTTCAACCATGGCATCAATAACGTTCCTTACCGCCGGGTCCGAAGGAGGGCCAGGGAGAATACATCTAAGCGTCCTTCTCTTCGCATCTTCCGAGACGTCGACGTTAACGAGATTACCTATCGATCCCCAAACTTTACCCGTGCACTTAACTATTGCCGATCGATTAGCGCCCGCGTTTTCTTCGTCGTCGTTATCGATAGCCTGACCTTCGTCCGAATGCAAAACTGCCAAACGACACACCAGAACGTCTTCGTTGTTGCTATCGCGATACAATTCAACGCAGTCGTCCTCGCCGACGACGAGAATGTCTAAATACGGCGCTCTTGTCGACTGGACGCTCGTAATTGATGCACACGGTGTTCTCGAGAGCACCCAATTTTGTGTGGACCTTTCGTGGCGGCTTTTCTTTTTCTTCGCTTTGTTCATCGTCATTGGTGCCAAATCGATACTCGTGCGCATTTTTATCTCAGGGAAACAAAAATGCAAACGCCTGGACCCGCCCGCACCCGTCGACTCCGCGACCTCTACTTCCATTCCTCTCGCTTTGATGAACTCAACGTTATCTTGCGTGTTCGTAGGCTCCGTCCAAGCTTCAAAAAACGCCACGCACTTCTCTCTATAAATCAAATTCGTCGCTAAATTCGCTTCGATATCAATCGAAGACGGGTCCGCGACCGTTTCCGCTCGGAACACGCAAAAAGTATTTGATGCAACATTTCTGCACACGATGAGCGCGTCATCCAAATCACTCCAAACAATTTCTACGCCAGATATATCTACTTCACTGTCATCGTTTCCATCACCGCCAATTCTTTTCAACTCGTGCGGCGCATCTGTCGGGTGCTCCACCAAAAACAACTTCCCGTCCTCTTCCCTCCTGAATAGCAAACCAAACGCGCACGGCCACATCTCCCGACACCCCTCTGGTCTCGGCACGTCCAAAATATCTCCCGATAACGGATTATACACCAAAACGCCATCTTCGTGCAACGCGCACAAACTCGCCGCGCCTCCCGCACCGCCGCTTCTCGAAAGCCCAAACCGGCAAAACTGAACGTCTAAAACGTCGCTCGGAAGCGCGAGTTTCGCGCGAACCGTTCGCCCGTATTCCGACGACGACATCCAAACCAAAGTATTCGTCGTTCCTTCTTCCAACGCGACAATCTCGTCGTGTTCGGCGTTGTGTGCTCTTTTCGCGCGCGCGTTCCTCCTTGCGGACAACCGACTGCCAGGAAAGAGCATAAAAATCTTCTTCTTCTTTGTATTCTTCTCGTCCGGTTTCTTCTTTTCCTCATCGGGTATTGAATAACACTCAAACGCGGGAAAAGGCTCCCCGTGGACGGCGCGAAACCCGCTCGGAACTTGTCCGTCCTCTCGTTTCATTCTTCCTCTCGCGCTTCTCGTATTCTTCTTCTTCATATTCGTCGTCGTCGTCAAACCATCGTCGTCTTCATTCGCGCACTTGTTTCCAAAAAAGTCGATGCTTAAACTTTGAAACTTCTCTCCGACGCCTCTCGTGGCCGTCGTTTGGGTGGTCGTGGACGTCGACAGCTCCTCTTTTTGGGAAAAGTCTTTCGGAGGTGACGAGAGCGTTGGTCGGTCCATGAGTGTGATTTCTACTTCTCTCTCTTTCTTTCTTTTATAAAACAAAGCGCGTGTGTGTTGTGAAGTGTTGAGAGAAAATTTGAATTTCTGTCTGTCTGTCTGTCCTTTACAAATAAATCATAGAAACAAGGCTATAAAAGCTATCGATGGAAAGCATTCAATCGGAGCAACTCGTCGCACCTTCGCATGACCCACACGGCGTTGAACGTGCATTTATTGTACGAGTTCCTCCCTACGCTGTTTTTATTCCTCTCTAACATATCTGGCGAGGCTTTCGCGCGGTGCCATTGGTAGCCGAAGATGCACCGCATGGTGTCTAAAATGGAAACGTCGACTTGACGCCGGAGTTCGTCTTTGGTGAGTATAGATTCGGAAACGTTTGCACCGCAGCCGAATTCAGTAGCAAAGGTGCAAAAGTTTTCGTAGTAGACGTCGATTAAGGTTTGACCGTCGTCGAAGAGCGCGTCGGCGGTGACGGAGGCGCAGATGAAGTGGCCGAGGTCAGTGCCGGGGAGACCGAAGCCGGACCATTGAAAATCGATGAGACCGCAGTCGTACGACGACGAAGATGATGACGATTCTTTCAAGAAAATGTTGCCCGCCTTTGGATCACCGTGAGCGATGGTGCGCTGCTTTCGAAGTCTTTCTGGAACGGAGGCGATATCGTCAACGTCGAACGGAAACGCTTCGTTTCCAATGGCCACCGCAACTTTTTGTAACCGCTCGCCGACGGTACCGATGTCGTTGGTTTTCGGTACGTGTTCGGCGATTTCCTTTTCGAAGGATTTCAAGTACGTTTCCCATCGTAGAGGAAGATTCGCGACTTGCTCGTCCATGGTTTGCATGGACGGTTGCCAGTACGTTCCCGAGCGCCAGACGGCGCTTTCTAATTCCCGAATGTTCTCTTCTGATTCTTTCAAATAGTTTGCGTCGGGTAGGAAAAACGCGTGCATTCTCGCCAAAGCAATAACGGCGCTTTTCGCTCGCGCCAAGTTGAGCGACTTTTCTTGGTACCACCCGTCCTCAGGCGAGAAATCTTCCAAGCACAGCGCGAATTTCGAGTCCACGGAGGAATTTTCGTTGAGTTGAAACGCCGAGGCGTAGCATCTGGGCACGCCGACGCCGGCGGAGTGCAAAGCTCTCGCCGCGTTCGAAGAAAGGAACGCAGACTCGACGTAGAAAGACCTCACGTCGCGTCCAATTTTCATCGGCGCGGTACTTTTCTTCAAACGAACGTGCGCGAGACTTTGCATGTCCACGCGTTTATAAAATAACGATTTTGGCGTCCTCGATTTTTCCGAGTTGTCTTTCCACTCCAAGTGTATTCGAACCGCGTCGGACATCAATCCTCGAACCGCGGTGTCTTCGTTTACTGAGTACGAAACTAACGCGTTCGATGAGGTCATGGACATGACATCGTCAGTTTTCTCGTCGTCGTCCGAGTACGCGCTTTTCCTACTCAAACTACAAAGAATCTCGTCGCTTAAATAATCTACCGTCAACGGGGCTCCGTCCAACGCTCTCGCGATGTCAAAAGCTTGAGCTTTTTGAACGTCACTCTTTTTTACACTACCGTCCTCGAAAAAACCCGCCTCTTTGCCGAACAAAGCGCGCAAAGTCTCGCTCTCGCGCAGTTTCGCGCACATTTCCGCTCGCGTCGGCGTCTTTTCTCTCGGCATAGATGCTATGATCCCGAGATTGTTTTCCACCGTCCTCGCGTCTTTACTGTGACACAAAGGCGCGCCGAAAAAATCCGACACGTACCCTCCAGCCGCTTTCAAAACAGCCTCTGGTGCGCAACTATCCCACAAACACGTAGGGTGCATCAACGCGACGTCGGCTTTACCGAACGCGACGTTGACAATCTTACTGCCCGCGCCTCCGACTAAAGGTCTATCTATGTCCTGTAAATACGATTGGTTTTCCTTCGCCGCTTCGACGACGGCGTCTACGCTCGCTTTCAACAGTAGGTTCTTACTATCCCCCGTGGTTATTGAAAACCGTTCACTTCCATTTACTTCGCTCGTGGTTACGTACCCATCGGCTAGTAAATGTTCGTTAAACACCCCGACGACGCCTTTATCGCTCTCCGGATCGTCCGCGCCTCCCATTCCGCACAAACCAAACACAATCGCCGATTTCTCCGCGTCATCTTTATCCTCCTCAAACCCTTTCGCGCCTTTTGGAAACGGCAACCCAATCGCCCCTGCCACGGCGCGTCCGCTCACGGAAATACCAATCAAGCACTGACAGTTCTCCAATCTCCCTTCCACGAACTCCCTCGTCCCGTCCACGGGATCGACGAACACGCACACGTCTTCCATCGAAACCGCGTCTTCGCCCGCTCGAAAACCACCATCTTCGCACGCTTTTCTCACCGCCTGCTTCACGCACTCTCTGAACCGCACGTCTTTCCGTAAACTCTCGCACATTTTGCTTTCCGTTGGCGTCGCGTCCTCGTTCCCGTCCTCCTCGCCGACGACGTTCAATCTTACACCATACGTCTTCCTCAAGCTCCCGATAACGACCGCTTGCGCTTTCACGTCCGCTTCGGTCAACGCCGACCGCGCGTCGCCTTCGATTTTCGATTTTACCGAAGATATTCCTTTTGCTCGCACTTCCCGAATTTGGACGCACCCTCGAAAGCAGCTTTCGATGCAATCGATCAGGAGTTGTTGCACCGAAATCATCATCGTCTCGTCCGACGAGTTCGACATTTTCCCTAACGACACTTCTGTCACTCGATGATGATTACGACGACGTTTACGACGATAACACCGTTTCGATAAAAGCGCCGTTTGGTTCCTCGCCTTCGTGGGTGAGGGTAAAAACTTAACAAGAGACCGCACAGAACTCGACGTCGTCGTAAATTGCATCTCACAACGGAGAACAAAGGACGAGAGAGAAGAGAGAAAGCGAGAGATTACGCGGGAAAGAATGAAGCTTTTTCCGCACAAATTTAACGCACAATACATACACATAAACACACTCAAGCGCAAACGCAAAGAGAGGAAGAACGCTCCGCGCAGTACACGCGAGGATGTCGGGGTCTTTTTTTTCTCGAGACTGCGACGAAAAAGACGATTACTACTCCTGTTCTTGAAACGTTTATAGCTTCTTCTTCGAATAAACTTCTCTCATCAAAGTCGCTCGAAAGGTCATCGAGAGATGCATCGAAACGCGAACAGCGCTGCCGTTTCTTCTTCATCGGACGATGGTTCCTTCTCCGATGGTTCGTCGTCGTCCTTTCCGAAAGGCTCGTGCGTGGTGACAGAATCGGACACGTGTGAGATTCATATCATACTCGTCGCAGCTCGACACGCGCCGAAAGCGAGAGTAGTGAGAGTGTGTCCGACATCCGGCGCGCTTTTGTGCGTGAAGAGACCTTCCCGCGGGGGAAATGATGAGGAGGAAAGAGTACTGTTCGCATCCGATTTGGACGCTTTGACGTACCTCAAGGAACTCGGGAAAGTAAAAACCGCGACGAGAGGGACGTGCGTGCTCGGTATCGCGCGTTTAGGCGACCAAGTCGCCGCGTTGGTGGCGACGAAAGTGCAAAAAGCGATGCGATTACCTACCGGAGAGGACGTGTTTCGGATTTGCGAGACGAAGTGGATTAAAACGACTTCAATTTCGAGTCCGGTGAGACAGTTGACGGAGCAAGAGAAGGAACACGCTAGAGCGCTGATGGATTTTCCAATCGATGGGTTACATTTTTATAGCGAGACGTTTGATTTGAGGAAGAGTTTAGCGTTTCGAGATTCTTCTCGTTCTTCGTCTTTGGCGTCGCCGCCAAAGGAGGAGGAGGAGGAGGAAAGCGAGTGGGTGTGGAACGAGGCGATTGCAAAACCGTTGAGAGATGTGTTAGACGACGATGCGTCTCGATACGTTCCAGTTATGATTCAAGGTTTAGCGGAGTGCAGAGAGATTTTGGTGGACGCGACCGATCCGAAGAAAGGATCGTGGCACTTTGCGGTGTTTGGGAAACGGAGTCGATTACACCCGGGGACGAGGTTTTTAGCGAGAGGAATAAACGAGGACGGGAATCCAGGGAACGAAGTTGAGATGGAACAAATGGTCTGGCGTTCAAGTAATGGTAATAGTAGTGGTAGTAATAGTGGTAGGAAAAAAACTATTTGGACGTCGTACGTGTGGCGCAGAGGTTCCGTGCCGCTTCGATGGAAACAGGAGATCAAACAAACCGTCGGCGACGCACAAATCGAGGTGGAGACTAAAGACACGTATAAGAATGCCGAGCGATATTTTGCCCGACTGCGCGAAAGTTATGGAGAGTGCAACCCGATCGCGTGCGTGAACTTGTTGCGGATTGCACCCGGGAAACCCGAGGCGGAGTTGTCCAGACATTTCCACGAGTGCGTAGAATTATGTCGCAACATTTTACCAAACGATCCAAACTTGACGGTGACGAATTTCGATTGGCACACGAATGTAAAAAGTATGGGCGATGCGAGTGCAGTCGAAGCGATGTGGAAAGTACTTCGCGATAAGATTGGACAGCACGGTTACGGTTACGGGACGTTCGACGAAGCCACGGGGGAAATGATAACGCTCAGGAAACAAGCGGGCGTGTTGAGATACAACTGCGCGGATTCTTTAGATCGAACGAACTTAGCCGGATTTTTTGTTGCAGTTCAATTGCTCGCGGAGCAAACAAAGCGTCTAGGATTAGCGGACGTGCTTACCGACCCTGAGAGTAACTCGTTACAATCGACGAAGCTCATGGAGAAGGCGAAAGAGGATCAATTCTTGCGCTCGGCTGATGAAGATTTAAGCGCGCGATTACCCGAGGGGTGGGAGTCACGTTTAGACACTACGACGGGAAGAACGTTTTACATCGACCACAACATGCGTTCAACGTCTTGGGCGTTACCGGACGATTTCGTAAAAGTCATCGACGAAGAGAGAAAAGAACGACAGACAAAACGCGAAGCTATTCTTCAAAAACGCAAGGACGACGCCGTGATACGCGAAAAAGAGAAAGAGGAAGCTGAACGAAAACTGTTCGATATGGATAAGACTACAAACGTATCTGAACATTCGATATTTTCATCCGAGCAAGACTCGTACGTTTGGCTTGAACGAACTGTGGACACTTTGCGAGTGAACATGTCTCGAGCGGCCTTATCGGCGGCGTCGGAGGTATACTTACAAAACGGGGATTTACACGCTTTGATTTACACGTCGACGCGAGCGTCGCACACGGCGATGATGCATTTGTTGGATTCAACGACAAGTCACGATTCAAACTCGCGATTTAAGTCTTCGCAGTCAACGGCGTCGAACCTGAGTATTAGCGTTCAGAGACGGTTCGTAAACTTAGTCTCGGACGGGTTCCGTCAGACGCAGTTTGAGTTGTTTTTAGGCCTTCGACGGAAATATTACTTTCCAAGCTTGGTGCAAGACCCGCTGGAAGAAAAGGGAAGAGTGGTGAAGTCACGAGCTGCGTTCGGTGCATTATTAGTGGCACCGAGATGTGCCATTAATTTAGTACAGAACGGTGAAATGCTCACCGAGGAATCTTTTTTTCTCGGCGAAGAGTCTGGTTTATCCGAAACTAGTGGTAGTAGCGCTTCTTCTTACGGCAACGAAAGTAATGGTAACGACAAAGTCACGATCGGTCAGCTTTTTAAATCGGTTTGGCCGTGTCCACGAAGCTCGCGTTCGGAATCGCTCACGTATGAAGTGCGAGAGTTTGGTGATCAAGTCGATAGCAGCGGTGGTGTCGAGAATTGGTTGTTGCTAACCGACCCGAAAGGGGCGAACGAACGTTTCGCGCCAGGTCGCGTTCGCGTAACCTTTCTTTCTGCCAGTAGGAAGAAGAAATTTTCTATCGTACTCAAGCTTCCAATAATCCCAACGCATGCGACGATGGCATTGCCTCTCGTAGAGTGCGCCGGGCCGTTCGACGCCGAAGAAGGCGTGTGGAAGTACAGCTATAAGAGACTGGATAGGAATTTCGAAGACGTCGAGTTTTACGAGCAAGAAGGAGGTATCGCCGGAGAACATCAAAATGAGATTACTCCGAGCAGCGAAAGCGCCACATCAAAGATCAAGTTGACGTTTGAACCACGCACGGTGGGCACGTCACCGTCGGCGTTAGCGCTCACCATGGCGCTCGGTCGCGTTGAAATACTTGGTGGCGATGATGGCGCGTCAATTTCAGACAAAGATATCGTTGGTACACTAAGCCCGGAAGATGAGGCGTATCTCGAGCAAAACTTTACTTTAGACGCCTACGAGCGCGTGGCAGTAGAGATTGTCGAGCATGCAAATACCCAAGATTTCGAAGACCGTCTTAACGCGAACTTGATGCTCGAGATTTTGCGTTTACGTTTGCGTTTGACGTCAAAGTTTCGCGATGCAAAGTTTACAAACTTACGAAACGTCGACCCCGAGAAACTCGACCCGACGACCATGTTGCGGACGAGACGCGCAAGGCGAATCTTGGAAAATCTTCGATTACAGAAAGAGAATCCAGTGAAGCATAGCGCCGTCGGCAAAGCTACAAATGCGTCTCAAAGCGTCGGCAATGTATCGTTAAAGTCTTCTACTACGGATAAAACCACGTCAGGCGCGACGTATTTTCCGGAAGAGGCTCAAACGATGTCTCGATCGAAAACACCGATACTCGGCGGCGCGTTGACTTCATCCGCGAGTTTAACATCCGTCGCTACCGCGGCGGCGAGTAAATTTGCCGGCTTTGCAAACTCAATCGCCAATACGGCAGGTTCTAAGCTTAGCGGTAGTTTGAAAGATTCTACCGCCGCCATGGAGGGGTTATCTATCTCGAATAAGAACGAAACTGGGAGAGGAGATTCCATCCACAGCGGCGGCGGTGGAGGCAGTCCGGAAAAGATGGCCTCTCATAATATCGTTCCTATCTCACCGGTCTTGGTAGAAAAGAAGCGGTTGGACGACGAGAACGAACGGCGCGTGTTGACAAAGCTTTCCGTCCTTCGCGATTTGGCGATATCTTTAGACGAATCCGCGGATGTTCTTTCGCACAGCGCTTCGTTCGGAAACGCATCAGCGACGAGAATTTCGCAAGAGTTTGATCAATCTCCATCCTCGCGCCTTGTGAACGACACAAAGAGCGACGACACGGCAGAAGCTATCCTCGAAGAATTCAAATCGCGATCGAGAGTGAAGAGAGAACGCGTGAAAGACGTCGCGGAAGAGACTCCCGACGACGCTCACTTTTTGACTCTTCGCGGACGTCACATTTACTGTGCGGTTGCGTTCACCGCAACGAAAGGATCGTCGAGGAAACTACTCAGCGTACCGGTTTCACCATCGACTTCATCACCATCACCACCGACATCATCGCCAACGATCGAAGTCGACGGGTTCAAATTCATGCCGCCTCCGATCCCCGTCCTTTCCTCTATTTCCTCCTCCTCTTCCTCTCTCTTCTGGTGCCTCCGCGTCTCCTCCTTCCGAAACGAAACCTTAGACGACGCCGAGCACATCGGCGACTTCCGCATCCCGCTTCTAAAAAACGCGCCGCGAACGCAACTCGCGTTCGATTTCGACGGCGGCCGGAAATCCGCGTTCGCGTTCGTCTTCGAGTTGGCGTGCGCGGACGCCGCCTCCTCCTCAGAAAGTCAAACGACCTATCACAGCTTACACTCGAGAGTGCAAATGTTTCGGTACGTGCCCGCTGAATGAATAACGAGGAGAGATACTTAAAACCAGTTGTTGGAAAAGTATTCACACTAAGAGAGAGAGAGAGAGAGAGGAAAGATTCACCACGCATAGATAGCCTCGCGCGCGTGCGTATATAGAGACGTTTTTATAAGAACAGAACACCTAAATACTGCCGAAATAATACGATACCTCGACGGGCCTTTTTTCGCTCTGTTCCTCCCGTTCCTCTCAAAAGAGCGAGGAAAAAGAGATTTCAAAGAGTTTTCATTGGCAGTTTGGGGGATGAATACTTGAGCAAAACATTTTGTTGTTTCTCCCCCACTTAAAAAATATTTATTCATTCACACGATGACCAATTGCATCGCACTCTCGATGTCGTCGTCATCAAAATCACTTTCCTCCTCCTCGGCATACTCTTCTGCGCATTTCGGCGGCGTTGGTCGTCGTCCTCGCGCTCGATTCATTCGCGACAAAACGAATTATTTTCCCATCGAAGATCGAAAAACTTTGACGGAAACTCAAACCCGCTTTGCGTTTAAAAGAGGAACAGAAGAAGAAGAAGAAGAAGAAGAAGACTGCTGTTGTTCGACGAGCGGTCGGAGTTTTAGCGGTTCGAAGATTTTTAGCGCTTTTGTGATGTCGGCGTTTCTCGCGCTAAACGAAAGTAACGTCGCGAATGCATCGACGATTTTGTCCTCCTCTGCCTACTCTTTAGGAGAAGCGGAAACGACGAAGGAACAACTTTTTAGTACGAACGCGGAGGAGCGGCGGCGGAGGATGTTTGAAATAGCGACGAGCAGTTCTTCTTCCGAGGAGCAAGAATTGAACGAAAACGCGGCAGCCAATAATAATAATAATAACAACAACAACAACGCGAATGAAGAAAACAAACCGGAACTCGGCCAAGGATTCTTTAAAGACTTGGAGATTTTCATCGAGCGCGAACCGCCCATCGCGGTTGGGTTTCTCTTTCTCTTTCTCATAAACGGCGTCTGGGGGGTAATATTTACGTTATTCATTCGAGAGACGAACGCTGGGCCGGGAGGGGAGTTCGGGAAAGGTCTCGCCGCATTGAGGAAAGAAATCGTGAAAGGGATATTCAAGTTCTTCGGAGGCGCTTTGGGGCGGTTCACGAAATAATAAAGAAACGCTCGCTCGCTTTGCGAGAGCGACCTCTTTCACTCGCACTCGTCGTTTCGAGAAAAACGCTCTCGATCAAAGACGAAGAGAGAGAGAGAGAGAGAGAGAGAGAAAGAGAGAGAAGTAGTAGAACACGCGCGCGTAACACTTCGTGAAAAGGCACATAAATTATAATCAGATCTGTACTTATATATTACTACTAAACGTACGCTCGTTGAGAGAGAGGTCAAACACCACAAGATCGTCACAGTTAAAACGCTTGCACAACAAACACACAACAAAGACACAAAAGAACTCTAATGAACTCTACGACCATGGAGGATAACGAGGCCAGCAGTGTTGACTTCACCAGGGAGCGTTTTTCGCACATGCCGAGGGACCCCATGCGCGATGGTTTACATCATAATACTACGACGACAACTACACAAACGAACCATCCCGTCGAGCAGATCCAAAACCATTCGCACCCGTACGTACTCTCTCAAACGAAGAAAAACCACCTCGCGCACGTCTACGGCATCGCCTTACCGGCACAAATGGACATCGAAAGACAAATATTACAAAACGTGGAACGATTACCGAACAATCAAACGGTGAAAAGCAAACGATTCGGGTTGGAGATTTTAAGTGGGAACGTCGATCGGATCGGATTCGAGGACTATTTAGGGCAGATGGAGTTCCAACCGGAAGCGAGGACGAGACAGACGACGCACGAAGTCATGGAGCAAAGGTTAGGATTAGGGTTAAACGGATCGAAAGGCAAATAGATGTTGAGAAAAAGAAGACCACACGGAGGGATGAAATACTAATAGAAAGAAAAAGGTGTAGCAAACACACATATCGCGCTTTACGCTCGTAAAATGTATGTAATACATTTTACGTATATTCATCGCGTCGCCGCGGTAGAGTCGTCTTCGTTTTATCGTCTTTATCGTTGCTGTTTCGCGTACGCCTCTGCTCTCAAAACGGCTTCAAAATCGCACTCCTCTCCTTTATTCGCTCGGAGAACGTCCAAATCGCACCTCCGCATACGTAAAAGTTTCTCTCGTTGCGCTCGCTCTCGTTCGACCACTTTGGCCATTCTTTGGCTCAATTTGGAGACCGATTCGAGCACGTTTCGTAACCGCTCGTCGATTTCTTCTTCCTCTCTTTCTCCTTTCTTAGTCTTGTCTTCTTCATCATCTCCAATCATGGTAGAAATCACTCTCTCCACTTCGAGAGAACACTGATCGGTTGCATCCGTGACTTCTTTTTGCATCCATCTTGCGTGTGCGATCGTCCCGTCCAATTTGCGAATCTGAGGCAAAATGGATCGTTTCAACCCCTCCGTGAGGACGTCCAGAGAAGAAGAAGCGGGTTCAAGCTTCTTCTCACTTTCCTCCTTCTTAAGTGTGCTCATCGAAAGGAATCTCTCGTCATCATCTTCATCGTCTTCATGTGCGCGTAAAGTGTGTGTCGGTTGGTATTCTGTTGCATGGAAGAAAAAATCGAGAAAAATTCATTTAGGGTGTCAATCCTGATTAGGGTTTAGACTCCTCTCAGATCTCTCGTTTCTCTCTTTTCTGTTCTTTATAAAAATTCGAACATTTAGTAGGGGTGTTGTTGTTTGTTGTTGTTGCTCTGGAAGAGAGGCGAGAGGCTTTTAGAGGCTTAAAAGTCACAGTAACGCAATAAATAGAATAGCTGCTTTGAGATCTCGAGAGGTTACTATGATTTCGAGAGGAGGACGACGACAGTTTGTTGAAAGTACGAGTCAACAGATTTTGACGCGATTTTTCTCCCAAAATCCGTCGATTCGAAATCATTTTCATCCGTTGTTGGTGTTTTCTTCTTCTTCCTCCTCGTCCTCAAACTCGGCGCGCTGTTCTCCGTCCTCTTCGTCGTCTTTGTTGTCGTCGCAAAAGAGACAACAAAGAAGGGGGGTGGTGACAACGACGAAAGAGAAGAACGACTCTCATCATGGCGGCGATGCAATCGGAAAAATACCAAAGAAGAATAGTAGCAATAGCAGCGTTTTCCAGAATAATAATAATAACAACGCGATGATGATGAAAATGATCGCGAGATCTAGAGGATTTGCGGCAGTGGCAGCGAAATCTCCGGAGGATTACCCTCCGCACTCGGTGATTCCGTTTCCGTCGCTCTCGCCGACGATGACGCAAGGCGGCGTCGCGTCGTGGGCGGTGAGTGAAGGCGCGAAGATTAACGCCGGGGATATTTTAGCGGAAATTCAAACCGATAAGGCGACCATGGAGATGGAATGCATGGATGACGGGTACTTGGCGAAGATTTTGGTTCCAGCTGGAGAAGCGGACGATATACCGATTGGAAGAGCGATTGCGGTGACGTGCGAAAACGAGGAGGACGTGGGGAAATTCGCGGATTATGTGGCGGAAGATACCGTTGGTAATGCTTCTGTGTTGGACAGTGGCGAAACTTCTTTAGCATCCGCCGCGGCGGACGAACCCGCGGCGAAAGCGATTTTGGAACGACCGGAGTACGAGGCGATTAAAAAAGGAGATTTGACGAGAAACTCGCGAGCGGCTGGGAGAGACTTAGACGGATTGAAAGACGAAGATTTGAACGGTGGTACCGCCACGGCTTCAAAACTCCCAGCGGATTCACCAAGTATGACCGTCCGCGACGCTTTGAACTCTGCGTTGTCCGAAGAAATGACCAGAGACGAAAAAGTGTTCATCATTGGGGAAGAAGTCGGCGAATACCAAGGCGCGTATAAAATCACCAAAGGGTTGCACCAAAAGTTTGGCGCCGAACGCGTTCGAGATACGCCCATCACCGAAGCCGGTTTTACCGGCATCGCGTGTGGTGCCGCATTTATGGGTTTAAAACCAGTCGTCGAGTTTATGACGTTCAACTTTGCGTTACAATCGATTGATCACATCGTCAACTCTGCCGCGAAGACGCTATACATGTCCGCCGGTACCATCTCGTGTCCGATTGTATTCAGAGGTCCAAACGGCGCCGCCGCCGGAGTCGGTGCGCAGCACTCCCAGTGCTTCGCCGCCTGGTACATGTCCATCCCTGGTTTGAAAGTTTTAGCCCCGTACGACGCGGAAGACGCGAGAGGGTTAATGAAAGCCGCCATTCGCGACCCGGATCCAGTCGTTTTCCTCGAAAACGAACTCTTATACGGCGAAAGCTTCCAACTCCCGAAAGAAGCCTTAGACGAAGATTTCACCATTGAAATTGGCAAAGCAAAAATCATGCGAGAAGGTTCCGACGTCACTTTCGTCGCCTTCTCCAAAATGGTCGGCTACTGCTTAAAAGCTGCCGAAGAGCTCGAAAAAGACGGCGTGAACGCGGAAGTCATCAACCTTCGCTCTTTGCGTCCGTTCGACCGCGAAGCCGTCGCTCGATCGGCCAAAAAAACCGGACGCGTCGTCATCGTCGAAGAAGGCTGGCCGCAATGCGGCGTCGGGTCTGAAATCGCCGCCTGCGTGAACGAAGACGCGTTCGACTACTTGGACGCCCCGGTGGAAAGAGTCACCGGCGTCGACATCCCGATGCCCTACGCTGCAAACTTGGAAGCGATGGCCTTGCCGAAACCAGCCGATATCGTTTCCGTGGCCAAAAGGACTTTGTTTCGAGGCGATTAATACTAATACTATTTGTAGAGAATTTGTTGTTGTGCACGTGTAAACATTTATATATTTAAAATACAATTTAATCAAAGCTTCTTCTTCTCGTCATCGATCGCGTCTTCTTCTCGTATGCGTCTTTTGCACATCATCATCAAACACATCATCCTGCAGGGAACCAATTTTTGAAATCTTCTCACAAAAATCGTGTCTCATCTCGAACAACGAAATGGCACCAAACGACAACGATAACACCAACAAAACGCCTCTCTCCCAGCTTCGCGACGGTGGTCGGCAAAAAACGCTCAAATCTTTCTTTTCCACGACAACGACCATTAGTTCGAACAAGAAAAAGAAGAGCGATGCGATGATGAAGAAGACTTTAGGGGAGGAAGAGGATTCAAAATTATCGCACGGGGATGATGAGAACAGGAAACCAACGCATATTTCGTCGTCGTTCTCCGGGGAAAAGGAGAACACGAAAGAAGAAAAGGAGTCCATCGGAGTCGTCGCAAAGGAAAAGGAGAAGGAAAAGGTCCAGGCAATCGCTGATGATGACGAGGCGAAGGCAGTAACAAAAGGAGGTGATGTTTCCAAGATGGCGAGTGTAAGCGAGGAGAGGAAAGGCGTCGAGATGATCGCGGAAGCCACGAGAGCGACGGGGAGAACAACATCGATGGAAAAAGAGAACGAGAGAAAAGAGGAAAAGGTGGACGTGGACGTAGATTTCGAAGAAGAGGAGGAGGAGGAAAATCCAATTTCCTTCGCGCGAAGGAACAAGCGCAAGCGGTCGAACTCTTCGTCGATCGCGAAACGACCGACCCGGGCGAGGAGGCGGGAAGAGGAAGAGGCGAAGAGGAAGAGGAAGAAAACAGTGATTATGGATTCGAGCGATGATGACGAGAACGAAGAGGAGAAAGAAGGAAGCGAATCGGACTTTGCACCGGAAGAGTCCGAGGATAGCGACGACGAGGACGAGGACGAAGACTTCGAAGAAGAAGACTCGCCGGTGGCAAACAAAAAGACGAAGAAAAAGCCTCCGTCGGCGCAAGCTTCGAAAGCGTCCGCTACGGTAGCGCCGATAAAGCAACGCGCGTCGCCACCGAAACAACAACCGTCCTCGTCGCAGCAACAAAACGGACTCCAAGCGGACCAAATATCAAAGTTTGACGAACGAGAGCGTCGTTTGTTTTCCTTCATGTTCCCTCCGAAACTGAAGGACCAAAACGGAAACCTTTTTGACAGTCCAAAATACGATCCAACCACGTTGTTACTCCCGAAAACCTTCCCGAAGAGCTTTCCGAGCGCGGATGGCTCTCAGCATAAAATCTCTCCGGGACAGCAACAGTGGTGGCAGTTCAAAGCCACGCACTTTGATGCCGTTTTATTGTTCAAGATGGGCAAATTTTACGAAATGTACGAGATGGACGCGCACGTCGGCGTGAAAGAACTCGGATTGATTTACATGAAAGGAGAACAACCACACGCGGGTTTCCCGGAAAAGAACTACCAGAAAAATGCCGAAACATTGGCGAGAAACGGGCACAAAGTGGTCACGATTGAGCAAACAGAAACGCCCGCCATGCTCGCGGAGAGGAAAAAGAAAGATTCGAGATGCAAAGATACGGTGGTGAAACGCGAGAAGATTGCGGTGGTGACGAGAGGGACGATGATTGATCGCGTGATGGTAGAAAGTTGTCCGGATGCGTCTCACGTGTTGGCAATTTCAGAGTTTCGAAAGAATGAAGACGGGGCTATGCATTTTGGCGTCTGCGCGGCAGAATGCGCGGCGGGGAAGTTTGTTCTCGGCGCGTATAAGGTCGTGCCAGGAAGCGGCGACGAAGAAACCCTGTCGAGTTTACGAACGACGTTGTGCGAGCTGAACCCGGTGGAAATTATTTTTAGAAGGGGCGAGACGGATGCTAAAGAGTTCCCTGGACCGGCCGTGGCGGCGGCGCTCAGAGATTGCGTGCCAAATGCACACATTCGATACGTGTGTTCGTCTTCGATGACGTCCTCAAAAGGCGTAAGAGAGGAAGTTGAAAAACAAGGCTATTTTAAACCACTCGCGGCGTACCCGGATGTTATTGAAACTTTTTTTGGCAACGCAAGTAATATTTACGCCGAAGCTGCGCTCGTAGCGTTCGGCACGTGTCTGCTCTACTTGAACGATAATTTGGTCGCACACGATGTTGTGCCCTACGGAAAATACGAAACCATCGCCAACGACGAGACGTTTTTCGGGGTCGAAGGAAGTGTTGTGAATTCTTCCGCACCGCCTTCGCCATCCGCCATGGAACAAGAAGCGACAACGACATCAGCTGCGACTACGAAAAGGTTACAATACCAACACGCGTTCATGCGCCTGGACGCCGCTGCTTTGTCCGGTCTCGAGATTCTAGAAAACACTGAAGGCGGGAAATCGGGAAGTTTGTTAGAGCTCGTCTCCCGAGCGGCATCTGCACCAGGCATGCGCGTCCTCCGAATGCAATGCTGTCGCCCATCGTGCGACGCGTCAGTGATTCGATCGAAGCAAAAGGCAATAGACGCGTTGCGCTCGAACGACTCCGTCGATATGTTTCAAAAAATTCGAGCGTTGTTGAAAGCGAGTCCAGATTACGAGCGGTGCGTGGCGAGATGCGTCGGCAGCGGGGATTCAAACAGAAACGCCGATCGCGTCGTTTTGTACGAAGACATGCGCAAAGCAAAGTTGAATGACTTTTTAGCGGCTTTAGAAAGCGTTCGCGCGGTCCGCGATGTCGCCGAGGAGATCTCGAGCAACGAGCACGCGTTGGAAAAATCAAATTTGCTCAGAGCTTTAGTCACCGGCGAAAAAACAAACGCCGACGAAGAAGATTACTGCGGAGACCTCTTCTTCCCGAAAGACGAAATTATTAAAGGTTTGCGCGAGTTTGAAACCGCCTTTGATTGGGTTAAAGCGAAAGAATGCGGCCGCATCGAACCAGCCGCTGGTGTAGACGCCGCCGTGGACGCCGCGGACGAAGCCATCCGACAAGCAGATGCAAAGTTGGAAAACTGGCTCGACGAAGCGAGAGCGTTGTTGCAGTGTCAAAAATCCGAGCTACAATTCGTCACCGTCATGCGCGACACGCACATTATTGAAATCCCAGATCGATTATCTCGACGGGTTCCAGAAATGTGGACGAGAGAAGGTAAGCGAAAAGGGTTTGAGCGATTCTCGTGCGAGACGGTTGATCCCTTGAGAGAGGCGCGCGCGAACGCGATGGAGGCAAAAGAAACCGCCATGGAAGGCGTGATGAAAGGTTTAATCTTAAAATTCCGCGCAAACTGGCGCGAATGGCGTTTGGCGACGGAATGCATCGCCGAAGTCGACGCGCTCGGCGCGCTCGCGGTGGTTTCGGATGAGTTCGCTTTGCTCGGAGAAGGCCACGCGGTGAAACCGAACGTCTCGCCTTTTCCCGGGGATGGTAAGAGCGCATTCCTCGAGTGCGACGTTTTGACGCACCCGTGTGCATCTCTCTTAAACAAGCAGTTCGTTCCAAACGATTGTCACTTTTCCGCGGACAAAAACTTCCTCCTTCTCTCCGGTGCGAACATGGGTGGAAAATCCACGTATCTCCGACAAATCTGCGTAGCCACCATCCTCGCGCACATGGGCTCGTCGGTCCCCGCGAAGACTTTCAACCTCTCCGCATGCGACGCCATTTTCGTTCGTATGGGCGCGAGAGACGACTTGCGCTCTGGATTTTCCACGTTTGCGGTGGAAATGTCCGAAATCGCGAAGCCGTTGCGCGAAGCTACGAAAAATTCCTTGGTGTGTGTCGATGAACTCGGTCGAGGCACATCCACCACCGACGGCTGCGCCATCGCTTTAAGTTGCGGCAAACACTTGATGTTGCGAAACAAATCCCGCACGCTCTTCAGCACGCACTACCACAAACTCGCGGATTACTTCGCGTTTGCCTCTAGCGCGATATTAAAACACGTCGAAGCGCTCGTCGACTCCACTCGAGTCCCGCCCCGAGTCGCGTTCACGCACAAAGTCGTCTCCGGTTCGTGCCCGAAATCCCACGGCGTCAACGTCGCTCGCTTAGCCGGTTTACCCGAAACAGTTTTACAAACCGCCTCCGCAGTCGCGTCCAGAGCGGAAAAGTCAGACGAAGAAAACGCGTTCCAAGGTGGTAAAGAGTGTTCCATCGGCGCTCGAGCGGGAGTTCAGTATTTGTTCTCCCGCTTTCGAGATGAAGAGAAGGCGTTGTTTTTCGCCGACGACGAAAAGTCGGGAATATCGAGCGCGATCGAGACAGTTCGCGAAGCTTTGTTCCTCACTCACGAATAGACGGACCCGCAGCAGAGAGGAAGAGAAAGAGAAAGAAAGAAAGAAAGAGGGAGAGAGAAGTGCATAGTTCTATTTAAACGAAGAAACACTACATTGTACAACAGATATTGATTAAATTTTCTCTACTTCCTCGTGGCCACGTCGTCATCGTCCAAAACGCTCTTCCGTTCGCTCCCGTACATCTCGTACACTTTCTCTTGCCTTTCCATCCATTTCAACTCTTTCTCCGCGAACTTTTCAAACTCCTCCGGTTTTTCTTTGTTCAGTTCGTACGTATCGTTCGTTCTGCGCACGAGGTACTCGCGGACGTTGTAATCTTTATACGACTTGGCGACGCGAAGCATTCTCGCGAGTAAGTTTTGCGCGTTTTTCGTCGTCGTCGTCACGCTCATATCTTTTTTACTCCTCTGCGCCTAGTCTTTTACTCTAGTGTGTACTACTAATAATACTACTGATGATGCTGCTGCTGTTCTCGTTCGGGAGGCTCTCAAAGGCTTCTTTTACGCGCGTTTATGTGATGGTTTATGTAACATAAAACTGAGGCATTTTGTCCAATTTTGCGTCATATAGAAAGCCTTTGGGTTGTGGTCGTCTCGTCGTCGTTTACGTCGAATACACGCACTCTTGCATGTCTGAATAAACCTGCGATGATGAACAATGACTTTGAGGACAATTTGAGGAAAAAAATGCGCGCGTTCGTCCACTCCTGGCGCGAGTCTCGCGACCACGCGTTCGAGCTTTTCGACGTCGTCCTCGACGTCGTTTCCCGAGTGCCGATGTTGAAAGAGAAACGTTTGTATCCTCCTTCGTCTTCGTCTAAGGAGGAGGAGGAAGAGTACGATGTTGATGAGAATAATGATGAGAATGAGAGTATGATGAATATTGAGAAAGAAAAACGGGGGTATCGACGACGCGTTGCGGGATCCAACTCGGTGCATAGAGAGACGGTCGCGAAACAGATGGAACAGTTAGGAGTGATTCTGGAAAAGATGGACCGAGAGCGAGATCGAATGAAACAGTTCGTGGACGAGATGGAAAAAGTAGTCAGTCGACGAAATCGAGAACAAACGCAATCGAGAAAAACGGGAGGAAGTTTTGATGAGAAATCACAAGCATCGTCGATGTTTGAGTCGATGGAAAGGATAGAAGCGTCGTGGCGGTTTTATGGGGAAGAAACGAGCGCGTGCGAGGCGCTTTTCGGGTTGTGCAGAGAGGCGGCGGAGGAGGAGGAGGAGGAGGAGAAGAAGAAGAAGAACGATGGTGGCGAGGAGAGTGACGGGGGAGAGATGGTGAGGAGCGCGCGGGCGTTTTTAGAGGTGAGGAGGAAAGTAGATTTAGAGCGGCGGTGGATAGTTTAGCGGATACTAGCTTTTTATTTAGCGCGTTCTGTGAATTGCGTAGTGTACAAAATTTTCTAAACCTAAGTAAGTTTTAAAATAACTCTATTTTCAATCGCGACGCGGCGTACCGAAGCCATCTTTCGAACGGGAACTCGGCATCTTCATCTGTTTTCGTCGTTCCATTCAGCATATCTAACGATTTGGACGTTTCGCACGGGTGCACGCACACCCATCCACCGCCAACGGAACACTTTGGAAGTTTTTGTTGTCGATCCCACGGGGCGAGAAGTTGCGCGAAGATGTCGTCGTCGTTGTCGTTATCTTTGTTGTGAAGCTTCGTCACCAATGCGCGATTGGTTTGGTCTAAACTCAGCGCCGAGCCGCTCCGCGAATCAAACGCACGGAGACACAACACCGGGACCTCGTAGGATGGTGAATAGATGACGTCGACTTCTACTCGAGCTCTCGAGGAAGCTTTACTCATGCCATCCTTACGGTGGCGAACAATAAAGACGACATCTTCTCCAAAATATCCTTCGTCGACTTCGTTGTCGTCCTCTTCCTCCTCCACTTCTCGTTGTTCGTACGCCACCGTCCCAACGTTTCGAAACGCCAAAAACGCGCCTTCCTCGTTCCCATCGTCGCCTCTCCCGACGTATCGACAAACCGTCGCATCTCTCTTTTCCGCGTGAGCCTTCGCAGCGCTCTCGAAATGCGTTCGAGATATCTTCGATCCTTTCCTCCCTGGCCGCGTCGTCATGTTCGCCAACGGTTGGTCCGCAACTCTCTCTACTCCTTCCCTTTCTTCCCTCCTCCTCTCTTCGCTTTCTTTACAGTAGCGCCTTTATCGTTCCCTCTCGCGAACGGATTTCTCTCGCCAACGCGGCCACCTCTCTCCTCCTCTACCTCCTCTTCTCTTTTCTTCTTCCTCGGCGAAACGCGAGTCTCCAAGGTGGTTTCTTTCTTCGGAACAACAGCAAAAGCCGTGAATCCTCCTCCCGCTTCCGGATTCGTCCTCCTCGTCTCCAGAGTCGTCTTGGAAGCAAAGAGCTCCTCTTTCACTTTTTGAATCTTCCCTAACGTCGCCTCTCGTTGCGCCTCCAACAAGCGTTTCTTCTCGTTCTCTTTTCGTATTCTCACGTGTTCCGATTTCTCTTTGTTCAAACGTTCCGCGCGCATGCGATGGACTTCCAATGCGCGGATCACAATCGACGTTGGATCGGATGTTAAACGCGAAGGTGGTGGAAAGAATGAAGTTTTCGTCGTCGACGGATGCTTTTGTCGCGGAAAGTCTTTCAGGCCGTTCGTGAGAGAGGATTGCTTCGAAGTGTACGACGTCGTCTGAATCGCTGTCGTTTGCTGCTGCTGCTGATGATGATGATGATGATTCGTAAACGCGCTTCCTCGAGACGGATACTTCGCGAGGGGCATGTTCTTCTTTTTGCGCTCTCTTTCGTGCGTGTTTGTGAAGTTCTTTCGATGTGTGGAATGTGGTATACAATTACGCGAGAGCGCGTGGATGATGTCCAGAAGGAAATAGGAAAAGGAACAGAAGATGAGATGAACACGTATTGATGAGTACCTGGTGAAGTATCCGTGTATCGTTAAAATGTGTATAAAAGTATAGTTTAAATAGAAGCGAGCGGCGCGAACGACTTTCCGCGTTCCTTATTACTGCTCCAATATCCCTTTCACTCTGACCATCCCTTTCTCGCACAAGTTCAAATCTCTTCGAAACCTTTCGATTTCTTCCGCGTCGCCTTCGACGATGACATCTGTCGTGACCTCGTTATCGACCATTTTCACTTTTACTTTTTCTTTTCGTCCGGCGTTATCCAAGTAATACTTTCCGCTCAGCGGCGAAATTAACGCCAAAGAGTACCAGAGATTCCCGCCGGGCAAGGCGATTGAACACACCAAACCAACGCACAAGAGACCAACGGCGATACAAAAAGTAATATACGCCGCCGTCCCTCGTTCCGGCGCGATGTTCCCTTCGAACGTAATCACCTCCCCGGCGTCCGCGACCACGTAGTTGTTCCTCTTGAAGTACATCGAAATCTCTCTCGCCACGTCGTCCAACGGCAACGCGGCGTCCCCGGCCGCCATCGGACCCGGAAGTTCGAACGTCTTTCTCGAAATCTTCGATTTCGCGGACCGTTTCACCAACGAGTACAACCCAGGTGCGGATAACACGAACAAAAATAACGTCGCGTAGTAACTCTTGCTCGTTTGGCCGTCGAGGACCCCTGGAGCTGCCTCGAGATCTGCAAAGGCTGGAAACGCAGTCACGAAGTGCGCGAATGCGGTCGAACCAATCGCAATGGACGCCGAATCGATGGCATCTTTCGAGAAGCTAAATGATGATGATGATGATGATAATGCTGAGGTGTTTGTGTCGTCGTTTTCTTTGGTGTTGCCTTTCGGAGTGGTGTCGTCGTTTTGGGGAAATGATGACGAAACTCCCAACGCGCTGAATCGATTAGTCGTCGTCGAAGTTTTCGTCGCCGCTTTGCGAAAAGAGGAAGAAGAGGAAGAAGAGGAAGAAGAAGACGCGAATCTGGACGCGAACGAGCGCGAAGAATACGCGTTTATGCCGGTTGATGCGAGCATTGGTGTGTGTGTGTGTGTGTGTGTGTTGGATATGAAAGTGTGACGTAGTCTTGGACTTTTTTCGAGGGAAAATCACAATGCGCGTGGTATTACATGTTTTCATTATTCTAATTCTGATTCTGATTCTGATTCTGGTACGTATAACTCTCCATTTACGTATAACTCTCCATCTTCGTATCGATAACCGTCTGGTAGAGAACAGTCGTTGTCGAGAAGGTATTGTAAACATTCGGGGTTGTTGCTCTCGTGCGCTACTTGTAAGGCGCACGAATCCCAAGGCGCTTTGGCGGTTTCGTGCAAGTACTTCAAACAGTCTAAGTAGCCGCACATGGCCGCATTCTCACACGCACGTTCCACGAAGAGATCATATTTACGCTCAACAAGGTATTCGAGTATGTGGAGATGATCATTAAAAGCCGCCCATGAGGCAGTTCTCGAATCCCAAAGCGCTTCGACTTCTTCGCGTAAGTATTTGAGGCACTCGAGCTGACCGTTTCGGGCAGCACTTTCACACGTGTCCTCATCGACAGGACACTCATTTGCAACGCAATACTTTACCATTTCCAGATTACCTTCTCCTGCGGCCGCTATAATCGTCCTATCATCCCACTTACACTGTTTCTCCTCTCGCGCCCACTTGAGCAACTCGAGTTTATTCGTTCGAGCAACTTCCTCGCAGAAATATGGTTCGTCCATAAACTCTTCCTTCCAGTGGTCATACTTGCCCCACGGATAACGCTCCCACGCAACTTCCAAAGTCGATATCGACGTTATTTCATCAATATCAAACGTCTTCTTCAAATCTCTCTCGCGAGACGATCTCTTCACCAACTTTCTCGTCTCACTATTCACTTCGTACAAGAATTTCACATCATTCAAATCCAATCTCGGAAGGATATGTGTGAAACAAATATCATCGTTATTCACGATCAAATCCCACAAAGAATCTCTCTGACCAACCTTCCTCTTCCGCGATCTCGTCACGACTCCTTCTCCAGACATCATCATCCGCTTTTTTTTGGTACATCTTTCTGTAGTGTCCAAGGCAAGCCAATCCACATTTTCGTCACCTTCAGCGGGTTCGCGCGATGATGATTTCGACTGCGCAGACGAGTCAGGATCATCACAGAGGTCCTTAGGATCGATATTAAAGTGTTTGCATGCACGTTTGATGATGTGTGTTAAGATTTTTTTCATTTTCGCGTGTCGAGGAGTTTGCGCATTTACCCCGGCCAAAAGAGAAGAAAAGAGCTTTTTTTCGTTCAAATTTTGTCCTAGCTAGCTAGGGGTTTGATGGGTTCAAATTGACATCTATAATTTTACTAAAGCGATGCGATGGATACATAATATCTGGCTATGGAAACTCACTCTCTCTACAAAGGGTTCTCGCGTATTCTCCTCGCGGCTTCCGCGATGGTTTCGCGTTTTTTACATATCGCGAACCGGACTAAATCGGTCGGGTTTTCGGGGGAGGATGGGTCGTAGAAGGGCGTCATCGGGACCGCGCTGACTTTGGCACCTCGGCGAGCGAGATTTTTGCAGTATTGGATGGCGTCGCCGTCGACAGATTTGATGTTTTTGACGGAGGCGACGAGGAAGAAGCCGCCTTCGGGTGGGTAGACTTTCAAGCCGGAGGCGGTGAGCGCGGAGGCGAGGAGGTTGGCGTTCGAGGCGAGGATTTGGGCGTTTTCGTCCGGAGTGACGCCTTCGCCCGGTTTCGCTCGGTCGCAGATATCGTTTAACGCGTCCGCGACGCCGGCTTGTAACGGCGTTGGCGTGGAAAAAGAGGCGTAGGAGTGGAATGTATTGCACGCGTCGACGATGACTTTTGGACCGTATATCCATCCCACTCTCCAGCCCGATAAATTCATCAGCTTACTCGACGTGCCAACCGTTACCGTTCTTTCCGGTAAATACTCTCGCAAACGCAAATGCGGCTTGCTTTCTAGAAACGTAGACCGTTCGTACACTTCGTCCGCGATCGCCACGATCTTATGATTCCTACAAAACCTGGC
>Ga0257106_1000265_pt1 | contig 32752 bp, 24 predicted proteins | sample LP_taG_3_FD_190177 | JGI IMG/M metagenome (GOLD analysis project Ga0257106, IMG submission 190177) | Marine microbial communities from Northeast Subartic Pacific Ocean, Canada - LP_J_2011_P26_10m | ecosystem: Environmental > Aquatic > Marine > Oceanic | place: Canada: Northeast Subartic Pacific...
AGAGGTAGCAAATACTGTCACGTGATTGGTCTATTTGGTATTAGCGCGGTGACCATCGCGGTGACCATCTCGGACAGCTTTTCAGTCTAATGCGCGGTGACCAATTTGTATTAAGTGGTCACCGCGCTAATACCAAATAGACCAATCACGTGACAGTATTTGCTACCTCTAATATTTCGCCGCGGTGACCAATATAAATCAATGCGGTGACCAGTGACCCCCTGTCCCTGCTCGGGCCAGGCCGAACTGCCGAATTTTCGAACGTCAACTCGCTGTTGAGTCGGCACACTTGTACTGGCACAGAGCGCGCGTTTGGACGACCAGCGCAGGTCGTGGATAGCAGAGGAGCGGCGTCGCCGCGTGTAGCCCAGTCAGTGCAGGCGCGATGGCGGCGGGTCGCGGGAAACGCACCGAGATGACGGACATCTCGGCCGCGCTCCGAACGTTCGCGTCGAAGGGCCGGCCCACGAAGGAGGAGCAGGCGCAGCGTCGCCAGCTGTTCCAGAAGGTCATCCAGTACCTCACCGTCGGCATCGACATGAGCCCGGTGTTCTCGGACGTCATCATGAACGCCCACACCACGGACGTGGCGACGAAGAAGATGCTGTACCACTACATCACGCACTACGCTCAGGCCAACGCGGATCTGGCGCTGCTGACGGTGAACACGCTGCAGAAGGACTGCCGCGAGGAGGATCCGGTCATCCGAGGACTGGCCCTGAGATCCATGGCGTCCATGCGAGTCCCAGATCTCGTGGAGTACCTGGTGCGTGCCGAACCCGGCGTCGAAGCCCGAACCCGGCGTCGAAGCCCGAGCGCGCGCGTCAACCCGAGACGCGGAATTTGACATTCACTCAACCCTAAATCTGGAAACTGACCGTCCCAGCCCATCCTTTCACCGCAGATTGACGCCATTCGCCTCGGCCTGAAGGATACGGAGCCGTACCCCCGTAAGACGGCCGCGATGGGCGTGCTCAAGGTGCACGACCTCGCGCCCGAGGCACTCGCGGAGACTGAGATCCTCGAGGAGGTTCGTCGCATGCTGATATCCGACCGGGACGCGTCGGTGGTGGCCAACTGCCTCATCGTCCTCCGCGAGATCGACGGCGAAGCCGCGGTGGCGACCAAGCAGAACGTCTATGGCCTGATCAACAGGATCAAGGACTTCTCCCAGTGGTCGCAGGTGACGATATTAGAGACTGTCGCGCTGTACAAGCCGGCGGACAAGACGGAGACTTTCGACGTCATGAACGCGCTGGAGGACCGGCTGCAGAGCTCCAACAGCGCGGTGGTGCTCGGCACGGTGAAGGTGTTCCTACACGCCACCCTCAGTTTGCCGGACGTGCACCAGCAGGTGTTCGAGCGGCTCAAGGCGCCGCTGTTTACCCTCGCCAACGCGGGCGCGGCGGAGACTGCGTACGCGGTGTGGGCGCATCTACACCTGCTGGTGATGCGCGCGCCCCCTTTGTTCGCCATGGACTACAAATCGTTCTTCTGCCGGGGTTCCGACGCGCCGGCGGTGAAGAAACTGAAGATCGAGATGCTCACGGCGGTCGCCGACGATGTCAACACGTACGACATAGTCTCCGAACTCTGCGAGTACGTCACCGATGTGGACACGGTCATCGCTCGGGAGGGTGTCAAAGCCGTCGGGCGGATCGCGTTGGACGGCGACCAGAACGTCGGGGGTATCGTCGACCGACTCCTTCAGTTCGTCGAGTACAACCAGGAGCACATCACCGCCGAGACCTTGGTCCAGGTGAAGGATCTGGTGAGGAAACACCCGAAGTGGATTGACCAGTGCGTGGTGGCGGTGAGCGGCATCGAGGTCGAGACCATCGTCGAGCCCGAGGCGAAGGCGGCGCTGGTGTACCTCTACGGCGAGTTCGGCGCGTTCATGCCCGAGGCGCCGTACATGCTCGAACCCTTGCTCGACGAGTTCGACGAGGAGGAGAGCGAGGAGGTGCGGCTCGAGCTCCTGGCGTCGGCGATGAAGCTCTTCTTCAAGCGGGCACCCGAGATGCGCGACATGCTCGGGAAGGCGCTCGCCGCGGGGACTAACGACGCCAACCAGGACGTCCACGACAGGGCGTTGATGTACGCCAGGATGTTGCACAGGGACCCGGAGGCGGCGTCGAGAGTCATCGCCGGGTACAAAGAGGGCGTCGCCAACTTTACAGACGGCGCGGGTTTCGCCGATAAATTCGCGACGCAAATCTTTGACGAGTTCAACTCGCTCTCCGTGCTCTACCGCAAACCCGCGTTCTTGTTCACGGACGATAAACCGGTCGCGGTGCCGCGGACGCCGGAGGTCATCGAGGTCGCGGCGGGCGGCGGCAACGGCGAGAGCGCCATGATTGGGGACAGTCTCATCGACTTTAGCGACGAACCCGTCGCCGTGGCGTCGTCCTCAAAGAGCTCTCCTCTCGACGACTTGCTCGGAACGCCCGGCGGCGGCGGCGCTCACGGCGGCGGCGGGGGAAGCGGCCCGGGAAGCTCGCACAACCTTCTGGACCTGTTGGACGTGCCGATGGACTCGGCGACGCCGACGAACGCGTCGACCCCGCAAACTCGGGAGTCGCTGGCGTTGCATCCGTCGCCGTCGCTGGATGCGGCTTCTTTCCAGGCGCGGTGGTCGGCGCTGCCCCCCGCGCCGGGTTGCGCAGCGGGTCCCCGCGTGCTTACCCTGGGAGCGAACGCGGCGTCGGTGCTCGTGGCGCCGCCGCCGCTCATTTCGCACCTCGCGACGCGCGGGTTCGCGACGATGGCGAGCGGAGGTGCGGCCCCCGCGATCAAGTATTACTTTTACGCGCAGGCGGCGGATGGTTCGGGTTTGTTTCTGGTGGAGGCTGTGGTGAACCCGGCGGAGAGGTCGGCGCACGTGGTACTGAAGACGGACGCGGGCACCGCGAGGGGAGCCGCGGCGGAAGAGATTTTGGCGGCGGCCATGTCGTCGTTCGCAGCGTAGAATCTAGCCAACTTGTGACTTTGAAACGACTCCGACACCCCGCGGTGTTCCTCGTGGTATCAAGTGGCTCACAAAAAGGTCACTGGAAGTCACGTGGACCTGCTGCCGGCTACTCGATGCCCGTCTGAGTTAAACGGAGTTATTGTTGTTTACTCGTTACAAGGTACTATCGCGCATACAAGAGCCGTTTCTATTCGTCAAACGTCACGCCGGTATCAAAAACCGATGCCTTTCCACTTGGCTATACTCAGTAGATAAGATTCCAGACCCACGTCGCAGCCCGCCGCTCTGAGCTTCCAGATTTCCGCCGGCAAGCTCCTCAGCCAATTTTCGCTGAGCCACAACCACTTCAGCGACGTGAGCTGCCCGATTTCGACCGGCACGCTCGTCAGGTGATTGCGTTGGAGGTACAACTCCCTCAGCGACGTGAGCTGCCCGATCTCCGCCGGCAGGCTCGTCAGCTGATTGCGTTCGAGGCTCAACTCCTTCAGCGAGGTGAGCTGCCCGATCTCCGCCGGCAGGCTCGTCAGCTTGTTGCGTTGGAGGGACAACCTCTCCAGCGAGGTGAGCTGCCCGATCTCCGCCGGCAAGCTCGTCAGCCGATTGTCGATGAGGCTCAACTCCTTCAGCGACGTGAGCTGCCCGATCTCCGCCGGCACCGCTCCTGTCAGGCCCATCCCCGTCAAGTGGAGCTCCACCACTCGGCCGTCAACCATCGTCAGCCCGGGCCAACTCTCCGGCCCGACGTCCACCCGCCAATATTGCTTGAGCGTCGGCCATATCTCACGTAGCATGCACAACACGAGGACGTCGTCGCTCACGGGCCCAGCCGGATACTGCACCCACGGAAGGTTGAGCTCGTGGTGGGCCCACTCGAGAACCTCGAAGTTCCGTCCGCAGGCGTACTGACAGAGGCGGTCCTTGTTCCCGTCCCCTATGAGCTCCAACGCCCGCTCCTTATCCAGGGACCGCACACGATCATCGTCCAGGAGACGAACGAGGTGGTCGGCGAGGTCGCCCTCCACACCCTCGAAGTCGAAAGTCGGCGGCAAAGCCCTGAGCAGGGAAAAAGCCTGTTGGAACGTCGAGCTCAACGCCAGTATGTGATGTGCTTCGATGTGCTCGATGTGGGAAAGGACGAGCGCCTTGAGCTCGACGGGGAGGTCGCAAAGGTTAGCGTGTAGATCGTCACGTGCAGCTCTCTTGCTGTTCAAGCCACCCATGGCGCTGTCACAAGTGGCGGCGGGTTTGAGGGGCGCTTTTCCTGGGAAGCAACGAGATTATTTATTGTCAGGTACGCGCACGAGAGTACAACAGTGCCAAGCGTTTGCTTTTGCTTTTTGTATTCGAGCGCGAGATCACACCTCGCGGCACCGGCCACCAGAAAGTGCCGAGAAGTTGCCGGATTCGCTCTTTTGGGCTCACACGACCCTGACGAGCCACCATCTCCCTCTAAACCAGCGCCGTACCACGCGCGCATCCCTTGTTAAAGGGGCAACGTTTCGGGACCCCTTTTTAGCCAAAAGCCCGGGAAGGGAGATATTCTTTGATCCGTCCGCGTTTAGGTACCACCCGAGATGCTGAGGTCGTCGCGCCTAGCGTCTCGGGCGCTGACCCACGCGCTTGCATGTACGTCGAAACCCACCGCCGATGCTCTCCCGACGTGGACTAATCTCCGGGCCGCCGCGGCGCCGGGTCGGATTTTCCCGGCGTCTGCTGAGAGCAGGGCGCAATCCTCGTCCTCGGAGCCGCACCTTCACGGGTGGTCGCCGTACAAGGGTTTCGCGGACACCGCCAACGACGACATGGGCTTCGTCGAGGTGGACCTGAGCATGGTCCCGAGGCCCGTCGCCTCCGGTCCGGCGTCGGCGACGAGAGATCACAACGGCGACCCGACCTTCGCGTCGGTCGATTTCGGCTCGGTTAGGCACTACCGCGTGGAGGTGACCACCGCGGCGATTCGCGGCGCGGGAACCTCGGGGAGCGTCGAGGTCACCTTCATCGGCGACCAGGGCGTGTCACCGCCCATACCGCTGGAGTACGTCGAGGGCGACTCGCCCGGGTTCGAGCGGGGCACCACGCTGCCGTTCCGGGTGACCAGCTACATGGACCCCGGTCGGCTGAGCCAGGTGCAGGTGCGGCTCATACCGGAGATGTCCCAGGTTGGCCACGGGTGGCTGCTGGAGCACGTGAGGGTGACGTGCGAGGAGACCGGTTCGGTGACGCACTTCAACAGCCGCAAGTGGTTCGGCGAGAGCGACTGCGGCGGCAAGGACGGGCCGCTCTCGCAGCTCATGGGAGAGGACGTGTGCCCCAGGCTCAGGCCCGACGGTGAGACGCGAGATAGCCTGCCGGTGGTGAACCTGACCGTCTCCGCGGCGGGCGCCACCGTGCCGCACGTGGACAAGACCAAGGAGGGTATACGGGCGGTGATGCAGCGAGAGTGGGGCCACGGCGGCGAGGATGCCTACTTTTTCAAGGCGTCCAAAATCGACAGCCAGAGGGACGTGGTCGCCTTTGGCGTGGCTGACGGCGTGTACATGTGGCGTTGGCAGGGCATCGACGCCGGGGAGTTCAGCCGGCGTCTCATGGGCCTCGCCTCGGAGGTCTTCTCGGGTCAAACGGAGGTGTTGAGCGAGAGCGAGGAGCACCAGTTCAAAAAGGACAGGCCGGAGCACCTGCTCAAGGCGGCTTACGCCGGGGTGCTGGAGGAGGGCGTGCAGGGGAGCACGACCGCGTGCATCGCCACCATCGACCAGAGGCACGGCTTGCTTCGCAGCGCCAACGTCGGCGACAGCGGCTTCATGATATGCCGCGGCGACCCGGGTGCCCGTTTGGTGTGTCACCGGTCGCCGCACCAGGAACACGAGTTCGGTCGACCCTTTCAGCTCGGCCATCACGCCAACAGCGACTCGCCGACGGATGCGATGCTCACCGCGTTCCCGCTCGAGCCCGGGGACATCGTCGTCATGGGCTCGGACGGGCTCTGGGATAACCTGTCGGAGAGCGAGATACTCGAGGTGATCGAGGCGGTGTTTCAGGGGAGCTCGGCGAGCGCGGGGCTCGGCGCGGAGAACCAGGGCGTCATGAACAAGGCGAGCAGGGCGCTCGTCTCCGCGGCGTACACCGCGAGCATGGATAAGAGGAGGACCACGCCGTACTCGCTCGCGGCGACGGAGTGGTTCGACATGGTCTACTCTGGCGGGAAGAAGGACGACATCACGTGCGTCGTCTGCAACGTCGGTTGAGTGAACGAAGTCAATCGCTAATAAATACCTAGTCTAACGTTTTAGTTCCAAGCGTGATCATCGACACGATCGTCACGGCGTCGCTCGTCCCCACGCGCGTCGTGTTCTTCCTGCCGCATCTTCCTCGCGGCCCGCTCAACCGCCGCCGGCCATTGAACTCGCAAACTTTTGGCGTACTCCTCGAGCCGCTCCACCTCGCGTTTGAGGTTCTCATCCGCGCGGTTCTCCTCCGCGTCCTCGGCATCCCTCGCGCGTGCCTCCCACTTGTTCGCGCGCGCCCTCTCTTGTTCCATACCCTCCCTCAACGCGGCGCATTCCGCCTGCATCTCCTCCATCACCACCGACGCCGCGTAGAGGTCGTTGCCGAGAGCCTCGTTCTCAGCCTCCACGTCCCGTACCCGGTCCTCAGCCGCATGAAGCGCCTCGACCAGGGTCTCGAGCGTATCGAGGCTCGCGCCGCTACCCGCCACGTGGTGTGCGCGCCTGGGAACGTCGCCGGGCAGCTCCGGTTCCGACGCCGGCGCGTACGTGCCTAGCCATCTTCGCAGCTTTTCGTCCATGACCCCGTAGCTCGGATGCGTCTCCTCGTAGGTCCGAGGTGGCGAATCCGGGGGCGTCGCGGGTCTCACAGCCGGCACGGGAGGTGGTGCGGGCGGAGATGGTTTGGGCCTGGGTCGCAGCCGTGCCGCGACGGCCTCCTCTGCGAGTGCTCTCCACATCGAGAAGGCGCGTCGCTGCGAGCCTCGGCTCATTCGCAGGCGAGTCTTGTGCTCGAGAAATGACAGCAGCGCGTCGCGTGCCTGCTCCTTCGCCGTCTCAGCGCCGTTTGGCGTGGCCGCCGATGCCTCCGACCCGGTCCGCGCGCGTTGGGTGGATGCATCGTGGTGCGCAAAGTCCAAGGCGCGGCGAGGTGGCGGTGACGGGTCGACTCGTTTGGCGGTCGGCACTTCCGACGATTCGAACTTGGCCGGTGACGCGGCGGCCGCGGCGAAGGATATTATGGTCTCGGCGTCTATGATGCGCGGCCGCACGCTCGTGTCCACGTCGTCGTAATCGTCCACAACGCGCCTGGGAAGGACGCCGTACGCTCTCGCGGTGTCCTCGGCTCCCGCGGCGGTCTTGACGTTCGGCTCGACGCTGCCAAACGCTCCTCCATCTGAGTAGGCGTGCCATTTCTGGCGCACCTCCGAGTCCCACCCTCCACTCGTGGACGCCGGTGACAGCTCATCTCCGACGTCGAGCGGGCCGTAAGGACTCCGCTCGACGGTTCCCGGCGCCCACTTGGGCGCCGGGTCGCGCACCTCCCTCGACGCGAGCATGGAAGTGGCGTTGAGAATTCAAAATATTTGGCGATGCAGTCAACGAAAGTCTGGTCCACTTTATTAAGAGTTACAGGTCCACTACGCACAGGTTGGTCTCCGCCCTCCACACCTTCTCCGGCTCGAGTGTCACCTTCTTCGAGATCGCGGCGCTCTCCACGCACACGAACTTCTTCCACGTCCCTTCCTTGTCCAGGGTCTCGTGAGGGTTCCACACCACCGTGTCCGTCCACCCGTGCGTGTTCTCCACGGACACCGCGGCGCCCGTGCCCACGTGCAGCAACGCCTCGGGCTCCGTCTCCTGGAACACCCGGTCCACCAGACCCGTCCCGAAGGTCACGTCCCCGGCGCACGGCTCCGGCGCGAGGTTATTCGCGTCCACGGCCTTGTCGACGTACCTCTTGCCCTTCAGGCCGCTGACCAAACACTCCGGCGACGCCGCGTCGACGACTTCGACGTACGTGTGCACAGCCGCGGTGAAGTCGATGGGCGCCTCCGCGTCCGGCGGGTTGCGCACGCAGAACTCAACCTTGAGCTTGTCCCTGCGCAGCGTCACCTCGTACGTCGCCTCGAACCCGACGTCCCACATCTCCCGCGTGTAGTCGTTGTCCTTGAGCTTGAACATCACGGAAGGTTCTGGGTCATCGGGGTTGGGATCGGCGCTCGTGGAGCACACCACCCAGTCCACGTTTCTCGCGAAGCCGTGCTGCTGCATCGCGCCGGGGCCGAACTGGGGGAAGCAGAGGGGGATGCCGCCGGAGATGGGCTTGGACTTGTCCCACACGGCGTCGGGGCGGACGAAGAGGACCTCGTCGCCGCTCGGCTGGCACCTGGGAACGGACAGTCGCGGGAGGTGACGCGAAGGTGAGCCGATGAGCAGAAAAACAAAAAAGATTTTACCGGATCGGACGATCCTGGGTTGGAGCGTAGGGCATTCACGGAGGATTGATGACTCACCATGACGTGACGCACGCGCCGAAGATGTACACCTCCGCGGTGCCGCCGTTCTTGTGCGTGAGCTTGCACACGGGTAGGCCGCCCTTGCCCTCCTCGAACACGACGCTGCCCGGGATGGAGAACGCCGCGTTGGCATCCTGGACGATGCGCTCGCTCAGCGCGGAGGCGCGGGGGACGACTCGTGTCGCGGCGCGCGCGCGGTTGGTAGCGACACGCTTGGGCGCGCGGAGGGTGGGCGCGAGCGCCTGGCGGGATCCGAGAGACATGGCGAGAGACATGGCGCGTGTCGTGGCGCCACGTTGGACTGAAGATCGTCATCCACGCTGGACGATCGTGAAGATCGTTTCGCACAAGAGGAAAACCCAACCCACGACGCACGCCAAACTGTTTAAACATACGCGTAGTTCGCGAAACCGATTAAATAAATTTCAATCATAGAGGAAACAGTTGGACGATTAAATGAATTACGGAAATGGAAGAGATCTTGAAGTTTATCCTTGGTCGCTTTATCAGTTTATCTGTGGTCGACGTCACAACATCGCTTTATCTTCCGGAACACGGCCACTGCCCGACGCACGGCAGCGCACGCATCCCAAAAAGCGTGGCTCCGTCTCCGACACTTGGCTCACAACACCGAGTGAGAGCTCGTCGACATGTTGGCCGGCGCGGCGATGGCCTCCGCCCCCGCGGTCCGCACCGCTCCCTCCGGTGCCAGAGCCGGCACCGGCTTCCGAGGCGCCCTCGGCTCTCGCGCGTGCCTGATTGCGCCCACCGCGCGTCGCCCAAACCCTCGCGCGTCGCCCCAGCCCGTCCGCGCGGGCGAGGCACTCGACTGGGAGAACGACGACTTCGTCCCGGCGTCCAAGGCTAACAAGAAGAAGAAGAGCAAGGGCGGCAACGCGGCGCAGGCGAAGAAGCAGAAATCAAAGCCGGCGGCGCCCGCAGCCGAGGCGCTGGATTGGGAGAACGACGACTTCGTGCCCGCGGGCAAGGCGAAGAAGAACAAGAAGAAGCCCAAGAAGGGCGGCGACGACGCGGCAGAAGAGCCCGCGCCGCCCCCCGTCGTCGCGGAGGTGCCCGACTGGGAGAACGAGGAGTTCGTGCCCGCATCCAAGAAGAAGGACAAGAAGGGCAAGAAGGGCAAGGGCAAGGCGCCCGACCCCGAGCCCGTCGCCGCGGTCGCCGAACCCATCACCGAGCCCGAGCCGGTCGTCGAGGAGCCTGATGCCGCGGCCGAGGCTGCCGTGGCCGCCCAGGCCGCGGCCAAGGCGGCCGAGGCTGCAGCCGCCGCGGCTGCAGCGCAGGCTGACGCCGCAGCTGCCGCCGCCGCCGCCGCGCAGGCCAAGGCCGAGGCCGAGGCTGCCAAGGCCAAGGCTGAGGCGGACGCCGCCGCTGCAGCCGCCGCCGCCGCCGCCGCTACTGAGCCCGATCTCGAGCCCGATGTCGAGGAGGAGGTCGAGGAGATCGACGATGCCGCGCTCGAGAAGGCGACCAAGGCGGCCATCAAAGCCGCCGAGGAGGAGGAGAGGCGCCTCGAGGAGGAGAAGCTCGCGGCGATCGACTGGACCGCCCCTGACGAGGAGGTGGACGACGGTAACCCCATCCCCATGCACCTGCGCGACATCTTCGCCAAGGATGCCAAACCCTCCAAGCGACGATCCAGCGGCACGGTGACCACCGGCGTGAGGTTGGAGGGCTTGAAGAAATCGTTCAAGGGCATGGAGGTGCTCAGTGGATGCTCATGGGACTGCAAGAAGGGCGAGAAGGTCGGCCTCGTGGGCTGGAACGGCGCCGGTAAGACCACCCAGCTGAGGATCATCATGGGTGAGATGGAGGCTGACGAGGGCGAGGTCATGCTCGCGGACAAGGTCAAGATCGGCTACCTCACCCAGGAGTTTGAGGTTAAGGAATCCAACACCGTCCGCGAAGAATTCATGAGCGCGTTTGGCGAGGAGAGCGTCGTGATCAAGAACACCGAGCGCATCCAGAAGGCGCTGGAGAACGAGCCCAACATGGATCTCATGACCATCCTCCTCGAGAAGCTGGACGAGCTGCAGAAGCAGGCGGACAGGCTCGACCTCTTCAACATGGAACGCGCCATCGACAAGATCATGCCCCAGCTCGGATTCGTCCCCGAGGACAACGACAGGCTCGTCGCGTCCTTCTCCGGCGGCTGGCAGATGCGCATCTCCCTGGGTAAGATCCTGCTGCAGGAGCCCGGGCTGCTTCTGATGGACGAGCCCACGAACCACCTCGACCTCGACGCGATCCAGTGGCTCGAGGAGTACCTAAATACGCTCGAGGTGCCCATGGTCATCGTCTCGCACGATCGCGAGTTTCTGGACCAGCTGTGCACCAAAACCGTCGAGGTTGAGCGCGGCCGCGCCACCACGTTCAAGGGCAACTACAGCGACTACCAGCGTCAGAAAGTGAGCGGCAGCGCGCAGCAGATGGTCCAGTACGAGAAGTTCATGAAGGAGGTGACGCGCAATCGCGAGATGATCAGGAGGCTGTCCGGCGGCGGCCAGTCTGGCCGAGCCAACGCGGCGGCCAAGGAGCTCTCCCGCCTCTTGGAAGATCCCGTCGAGAAACCGTGGGTGGAGAAGGAGAGGCGGTTCAGGTTCCCGGACGCGCCCCGGTCGACCCAAATCGTCGCGCGCGTCGAGAACCTGACGCACGGGTACGACGAGAAGACTTTGTTCAAGAACACGTCGCTCCAGATTGACCGCGGCGAGCGCGTGGCGATGATCGGTCCCAACGGCTGCGGCAAGTCCACGATGATGCGGCTGATGCAGCAGAAGGAGAAGCCGCTCGCGGGCACCGCGATGATGGGCGACAACGACAAGTGCAAGGTGAACTACTTCTACCAGAACCAGGCTGAGGGTCTGGACACGGAGATGGGCGTGCTGCAGACGCTGGTAGAGGCGGCTCCCGACGAGGGCCTCAACGACCTCAAGGCGCTCCTCGGCCAGATGAAGTTCAGCACCAGCTTCCACAAGAAACCCGTCAAGTTCCTGTCGGGCGGTGAGAAGGCTAGGCTGGCGCTCGCCAAGTTCATGGTCACCCCCGCCAACGTCCTCCTCCTGGACGAGCCCACCAACCACCTCGACATCCCCAGCAAGGAGATGCTCGAGGAGGCGCTCCAGTCGTTCGAGGGCACCGTCATCGCCATCTCGCACGACCGCTACTTCCTCAGGCGGATCGCCACGAGGGTGCTCAACTTCGACAGCGGCGTGGTGTCCGACTACATGGGCGACTACTCGTACTTCCTCGAGAAGAACGAGAAGGCTGGCACGAGGGACGCGAGGCTGCAGAAGGCGGTCAAGGAGATTGAGAAGACGCAGGTCAAGGCCAAGTCCAAGATGAGCAAGGCGGAGAAGGCGAAGCTCAAGAAGGAAAAGGCCAAGGCGTTCGGCGGTGGGTCGGGCGCCAAGAAGGTGGGGAAGAACGCGGGCAGGTGGAACTGACGGGACACCCACGTCGGGAGCGCCGTCGACCATTTCATCGCGGGTGTGCCCGGACCTACCTTATCGTAGCTCGTTCTTATGTGCAAAAAATACAGTGCTTATTAAAGTCGTAGCCAACACTCGACGATGCGCGGAGGGGAGACCCACACGTCGGCGATGTCGACGTCGGGTGACTCCGTGGGTGGGTGGGACCCGTCGGCGAGCACCCCGCGCCGGCGAGGGACTCCCACGTTCCGACGCGAGCGCCCGTCCGCCGCGTCGCCTTCGCCCCGGCGGGCGTCGTCCCCCGGGGCCCCGTCGTCTCCCGGCGTGACTCTCGGGAGGACGAGCAACTTCGACTCGCCCCGCAAGTCCGCGCCCGTGTTCACCGAGCAGACGACGCCTTCGTCCCCATTATCCAGGACCAAGGTGCTGGGCCCAGCCGGCAAGGGCGACGGCGAGCAGCCGGAGAGGTGGGAGAACAGGTTCGTTGCGTACAAGACGATGTTCCTCGAACCGGCGGCGGATGCGAGACGGGTGCAGCTCGAGAAGGAGATCGCCGCGCAGGAGGCCGAGGTGGCGCAGGCGGCGGCTGAGGCTGAGGAGGCGAAAGAGAAGGCCGACGCGAGCAGGAGTCGGGAATCTAGCTTTAGGCTTAGAGGCGAGCAGTCGCCGATGTTACATTAGTTGTGCTTATTACAAAATTGACGAGTTTACTCGGGGGGCTTCAGGAACCCGGGCTTCTGCTCGGTGGGCTCCTTAAGGGGGTTATACTCCTCGGTGACGAACCCCTTGCCGTTCCTCCTGAACCTGTACTCGTGCGCTTTGTTTTGCTTTTCCACCTTGTCAACGAGGGCGTACCTGCGGGCGTCGGGGAGTTGTCGAGGGAGTTTGGTCAGCAAACGAACCCTAAATCCAAAAATATCGCAACGGGCGCGGGGGATCGCGCGCGGCCGACGCTCCGCCCGCGCTCGGCGTGGCGCGGAAGTTCGTCAAACGCCGATTGTACGTATCGATAAGTGTGTTTGAAGGCTCGTGGGCTGAACCCGGCGGCTCAGTGCGGCTCTCACCTCGAGTCGATCTCCTGTTCCTCGCCCCAGTAGCCTATCCTCTTGGCCGCGTCCTTGAGGGGCTCCTGGTGCGACCCGGGGATGACCAGGGTTCGGGCGGAGACGCGGTTCGCCCACTGGCGGGCCGCGACGCCGAGGTTGCGCGTGACGATGGCGCTCATCCTGTCGATTCGAGGCGTGCCGCGCCGACGAAGAGTGTTGAACGCCTGGGCAGAAACCGGAACTTGGACCGATATCGGCCGGGCTCGCACGGCCAGTTTCTGCCCCAGGAGATGAACGAAAGTTGTCGGCCGCCGTGCTGCTCTCCGCCCGCGTGAGGGTGACTTAAGCGCGTTCTCGGTCAAACTGTGGTAGTCCGCGCGTATCCAGGCTACCATGAGACACTACGCTACTCTACATCCGGCTACATCTATCTCCTATCGGGTCACGCCACGCCCATCTTGTCCACTAGCTAGTAAAGGTCACCGCGGAGAAGAACCTTGAGGTGCAGACCGACGCAGTTCCCGCGATGCGCCACGCCGTGGGGAAACAGCAGGATGCTCCCCCGATTGGGTCGCGCCCCGAACAGCACCTTAGCCTCGTCGCCCACGCTCTCCAAAAACTCAGTCTCGCCTCCCTCGCCCTCCGGGACATCCTCGGTGAACAGCAACATGGATGTCGTCGAGTCCACAAATGTTTCGTCGTCCCTTCGAACGCCGTCGACGTGTGGGAGTATGTGACCCCCGGGAGGGTACTCTATGAACCTCATGTCGCTGAGCACGTGCGTGTACCCGAGCTCTTTGGGCAGGTAGCCCAGCACCTTTCGGGCGAGCTCGTTGGACCTGAGGAATCTCCTGTTGGCGTACATGTTGGACGACGCCGTCGAGCCTTCCAACCCGAGCCTCATCTCGTCGAGCTCCTCCAGGAACTCCTCGGGGAAGAGGCCGTGCAGGTACCTGACGCCCTCGAGCCCCGGAACGTCGGATGGAACGTTGAGAGAGGACGTCGAGGACGCGTCGTCGTCATCCGCATCGGTCATGCCGGCGCTTCCACCGCGTCACGGCGTATGTCGGCGGCGGCTGTCCTGTGCCAGAAAAACTTCGGGAGCGAGCTGATCGTCTCCTCCAACGAAAGTTCCGTTGTGACCATTTCGGTTGGCGAGGGGGCGCTCAGCCTGGTGGCCCATCGAGTGGCGCACCCGTCATGATTCACTACGCGAAGGGGTACTGGGGCCTGCCGCTTTTCCTGCGGCTGCACGGAAGCCCTTTCCCGCGCACCCTGCCCTTCGCCATCGTGAGCGTCTCAATCACAATCTGGCTGCACCTGTGGGAGTTCGGGCGCGAGAGCATCGTCGAGTCCTTCGCGCACCCGTACCCTTTCCAGGTGTACGGCTTCGTCATCGGCTTCCTCGTGGTGATGAGGACGAACCACTCCCTGGCCCGCTTCATGGAGGCGCGCACCGGCGTGGAGACGATGGGTTCCACGTGGGCGGACTGCGTGGCGATGCTCACCGCGTTCGACGGGTGCACAGTCGGATCTCGCTCGCAGGAGGTTGGCAAGCCGGCGATGAAGCAGGACCACGAGCACCACGACGACCACGCTCGGTTCGTCGCGAGGCTGACGCACCTCATCTCCCTGATGCACGCGATGGCGCTGCAGAACCTGCGCGGTGACGAGGAGCTCGGGAACATCGTCCCGGCGAGGAACCGGCGACAGACAAACAACGCGGCGGGGCCCGAGTTCACGCGAGTCAGGGACCGCGCTTCCAAGGAGAACGCGGTGGACATCGTGGACGCCGAGGACGAGGGCATCTCGGGCTATCTCGGCACGAAGACGAGCGGGAAGACGACGCGGCTGCTCGCGGCGAGGTACCACCACATGGGCGCGCACCTGATACACGCGGAAACCGACGACGGAAAGCAGGCGAGACAGAACATCGTGAACCCGTTTCTGCTGCAGGAGAACGACGAGCTGTGGGCGAAGTGCTGCGCGGCGACGCCCCTCGCGGTCATAGGCGGGCTGGACCCGCACGAGCTCAAGGAGCTGGACGAGCTGGACTGCGACAGGACCTACCTGGTTCAGGCGTGGATCCAGGCGCTGATCATCCGGCGGTTTGAGGACGCTGAGGGCATCCGCGTCGCGCCGCCGATCCTGTCGCGCGTGCACCAGTGTCTCACCAACGGCATGCTGGGGTTCAACATGGCGGATAAGATCGCGAAGACGCCGTTCCCGATGCCTTACGCGCAGATGCTGAGCGTCTGCCTCGTGGTGTTCAACCTGACGATGCCCATCATGGTCGCCGGTCACATCAAGCACCTGTGGCTGGCGATTTTGGTCAACTTCATCAGCACTGTGGCGTACCAAGGGCTGAACGAGGTGGCGAGGGAGCTGGAGGATCCATTCAAGCCGGTGCACATCAACGACCACGGGATGCCCCAGCTGCAGGCGATGTTCAACAGCAAGGTTCGCGCGGCGAGTCCGGCGGTGAGAAAGACTCTCGCTCACTGGGCGCAGTGCGACTCGTGGGACGTGTCGAAGGAATGAGGCGATCGGCAAGCAATACATATTAGTAACAAATAATATCATCCACGAACACATGACTCTTTCACTGCGTCTTCTTCTCGAGCGCGAGGTACTTCGGCTGACGGTAGTAGACGATACCGAGCGCCAGTAGGTTGAACCCGAGGATCATCCCCGCGAGGATGCCGCAGTTTCCGCTGATGGTGATGTCGTCAAATTTGAGCCGCTCCAGGTGCTCGTCGCCGTCCACGCACGACCCCGTGGACCCGTCGCAACTGAACTCCGCACCCTTGAACTCGTTCACGCACAGCGCCTGGAACGCGTAGCGGATGAACGAAATCTCCCTGAGCCAGATGAGCCAGACCGGCACGTTGGACTCGTTCAGGAAGAAACCGCTGAACATGAGAAACAAAATCACAAACGCGGGCGCGAGCTGCGGGGCCATCTCCACCGACGTGAAGCTCGCCGAGAGGCACATACCGAGCCCGATACCCGCGAAGTTCTCCAGGGTCATCACCGAGAGGAACACCAGGTAGTGTTTCACACCCTCGCGCAGGGCGGTCATGTAATAGATGACCGTGCCGTATATGACCCCGGGCACGAGCTCCAAGGGCAGGGTGACCAAAAACGTGGAGACGTAGTAGGGCAGCGGCGTGTACATCCTCGCCGCGCGTTCCCTGCTCACAACCTTGAGCTGCTGCGGGATGATCTTCGAGATGCCGATGGCGGACCCGAAGGCCTGGTTCATCGCCTGGAAGAAGAGGATCCCGGTGCGGTCCTGGATGCTGGTCTGGTCGCGGGCCATCCGCAGGTAGACGACGCCGAAGAGGAGCGAGAAGAACGTCTGCATGACGTACTTGATCGTGAGCGTCGTCGTGTCCCTCGTCTGCTCCCTCCACGTCCTCGCCAGCAGCAGCTTGAACGGGATCCAGAACCTGCTCGCGTCCTTCGACGTCTGCTCCGCCTCCCCCCGCCCGCTGGAAGTCATGCCCATCACCAAGCCCTTCTCCAAACCCGCGTTGTCGGCGAGCCCGACGATTGGCACCGTCGCCTGCGCCACTCCCTTCGCGAGCTTCTCGATGCGCTCCTTCGTCGACTCCATCAGCTTCGGGGTGCGATAATCCACGGAGATGATGTCGAGGAAGTGGTCCGCGGGGTTAAAGTCCTTGGGCACGGGCTCGCCCAGCGCGGCGAAGTGCGAGGAGCACGCGCCCTGACCGGCTCCCGCGTACACGAGCCGACCGCCGCTGAGGAGGACGAGCTGGTCGATGAGGGCGTAGATGCTGGACCGCGGCTGGTGCACGGACGCGATGATGGTGCGGCCCTTCTCGATGGCGAGGTCCTTGAGCGCGGACATGACGTTGAGCGCCTGGAAGGCGTCGAGACCGGACGTGGGCTCGTCCATGAAGATGAGCCTCGGGTCGTGGAGGAGGTCCATGCCGATCGCGACCCTCTTGCGCTCGCCGCCGGAGATGCCGCGGATCTGCTCGTTCCCCACGATGGTGTCCGCGGCCGCGACTAGCCCGAGGTCGGCGATGACGTTGTTCACCTCCCGTTCCTTCTCCTCCAGGGGCATGTCCTTGGACAGCCGGAGCTGCGCGGCGAACATGAGAGTCTCCCGCACCGTGCTCAGCGCGAAGAGGGCATCCTCCTGCTCGACGTACGCGCTCATCCTGGCCATCTTCGACGGGGTTTCCACCAGCTTGCCGTCGGCGTAGATGGCGCCGCCGATCATCGCGCCGGGGCCCTTGGGCACGCGGAAGGCCAACGCGTTGAGGAGCGAGGTCTTGCCGGACCCCGAGGGCCCCATCAACGCCAAAAGGCTGCCGCCGCTCGTGTCTCCGGACAAGTTATCGAGGATCACCCTCGTGTCGAGCGTGCCGTCCTTCTTCTTCTTGGTGACGCTGTACGTGATATCGCGCCACTGTAACACCACGCCGTGGTCCGTGGGCCGCATGTCGCCCATCGCAGCTTTCGACATCGTGCGCGCGGCGCCGTGTTCTACAGGTGTGAAACGCGTGGCATTTTCTTTTTGTCCACCAAGTTCGGCCGCCTCCGTGGCGGCCTCACGTAAGCCCCAAGTTGTCACGACTAAACTCCCATAAGGAACCAAGTGGCAATTATTAGTAATTATAAAGTACGCAAAAACTCGACACGCATTCAGTCGGTCAAAGTAAATATTGGGTTAATCACCATTCTAGGCATCCTCGTCCTTCGACCCGCGCTCCTCGCGTCCAACCTCATCGGATCCAGCCACGTTCATGTCCCGCACAGCCTTGTACGCCTTGCCAACCTTCTTGGCCACCCCCGCGGCGCGTAAGGCGCCCCTGGCGTACTGAACCCCCGACTTGGTGGCCCTCGCGGCGGCGACCACCACGGGCCCGGAATACTCCTCCGTGGACGCGTTCTCGTTCAACCGAGCCTCGACACCCTCGACCGCCACCGGCGCGCGCTCCAACACGCGTTGCACCACGGGCGTGGCCTTCTCCCTGACGACCGGTATGGCCCTGCGCACCCCGTCCGCGGCAGCCTTGCCGAGCACGCCGGCTGTGTCCACCGTGTACGTCACCGCCCGGCCGGTGGACTTGACGCCGGCGCCGACTTCGTGCGTCAGCTCGCCCACCTCCTCGAGGCAGTCCGTCAGCTCGAGGCCGGACAGGCGTACCGCCGCGAGGGTGTCCGGGACCTCCTCGCGGATCGCCGCGGCCAAACCCGCGATCTCGTCGGCGGCGCCCTTCACCGCCTGCAGCACGGGAATGAGCGCCAACAGAAACGCGGCAACCGCGCTGCCCACCACGCACGCGACGATACCCCCGGCGAGGGTCATCGACGGCGGGAGGACGGCGGCGCCCGCGGAGGCCATCGCCGCCGTAGGGTCCACGACGGGCTGAATCACCGCGGGTCCCACCGGCGCGGTTGGATACGCCGGAGCGGAGGCTACGTATGCCATCGACGAGGGCCGCCGCGGGGGCGTGGGCAGCGGGGGCAGGCCCTTAGGCATCGGCACCGCACCCTTAGCCATCGGCACCGTCCCCTCGTCGCCCGCGTTGATTCGGTATCCGCCCGATGTCTCCACCGCGGACTGGAACGGTGGCAGGGCGGTTTCGTTGTTCGAGTCCACCTCTTCGCCGCTCGACGCGGCGACGTCGCTGATGAGCCCGGCTCTGTGTCCCGCGGACGACTCGCGCGGGTTCCTGAAGGACACACCCGCGGCGAGCTGCGCGAGAGCCTCGTTGAGTGAGGCGTTGGGCGGGTGAGCCGCGGCGGCCGTGGCGTTCGCGCGAACCTCGCGGTCGCGACGTCGGGCCGCACCCGGGGTGACGGACCAGGTGGCGGGGAGGTTGAGGCCCTTGGCGCTCCACGGGCCGTAGTAGGACCTGTCCGCGACGCGGGTCATCTTCTTTGGAACGACGCCGCCGATCATCTGCTTGGAGGAGGCGCCGGCGACCGCGGCGATCCCCGCGAGCGCGGCGGTCGCCTCAATCGCGGACGCGTGCATCGTGTTGTTACTCGGGTGTCCCGGAGAAAAACACCGCCGGATCTCACGCGGCTCGGTGCGCAATCGAGGTTGAAGACGTGGGTTTTCGTTTCCAAACCTCCCGGGGAGCCGAGATGTCGGGAATGTGCTAACGTCCGCGGCTGATGGGACGCGCGAGGCGCTGATTTACGTCTGGACCGCGTCGTGCGGCCAGCGCCAATGGGGGTTCCGCCGTAATTTGCTCCTTTTCATCTCGAGAAAATGGCGGGCTTTCCGGTGGTCGCCCGTAAAGATTAGACCGTCGTTTTTTGAGTCATCTCGGAGTGTAGCGCCGAGAGCTCGTTTTGGGCGCACGAGCGGGGGAAAAGTCAAGGGCATCATCATCAGTCGTGAGGGCGCGAGGTGACGAGGCAGCCATGGGGTTCGCTGACCCGTCGCCCACCAGGCCGAAGGGCATCGCCCGGGGCCTGGGCGCGGTCACGTCCAACAAGATGCGCTCGGTCATTGGCGCCATAGAGTCCGCGGGGATCCCGACTGTGGATTACGACAAACTCCTGGCGATGTTCGAGGGGAAGCACTCGAAGATCCTGGTGAGCCGGCACGCGGCGGCCATCACGCGCGTGTGCAGGGTGCACGAGCGCGGGTTCCCCCTGCGGGACTTACCCCAGCTGTGCGAGCTGTTCAGGTTCGCGTACGATCAGGTCGCGGCGGGTAAGGCCAAGGAGTTCGAAGAGGCGCTCTGCGCGGTGATGAGGTGCGAGCTCGCTCGTTTTGGCAATTATCCGCAACCCCTTCGTCCCCGACCGTCCCGCGCCTTCCCTGAACGCGCCCCGACTTACCCGTACCCGCCCATCTCGCCATCGTCACAGTAACTTCGCGAAGCCGTTTCGCGCGCACACCGCCGCGGACGAGCACCGCTGCGAGGACGACGTCGCCAGGGCGTTCGGCATGGTCTCCGAGTGCTTATCGGCCAAGGACATGCCCCTGTCGGTCAGGCTTCTCGCGTCGGAGGCGCTGCGGCTGTTCGCGTCGGCGCACGGCGAGCGGCCGAGCGTCCTGGACATGGCCCCGGAGCCGTTCAACGGCGGGGAGACGTCGGGGAGGGACACGCCGCAGACGGACTTGGGCGCCACGCTGGGGGGATTGGGAGCCAGCGTCAAGCCGCCTCAACCCCGAAAGTTCGCCCGGAATCAGGAGCTCTTCCGCCGGGGTGGGTGCGTCCCGCTCGTGCTCTCCGGACTGGCCACCGCGAACGGCTCCGACGACGATCAGCTGCAGCTGGCGGTGGTGCGGGTCCTGTTGGAGGCGAGCTACTCGGCGGAGAACGCGCGGGCGCTCGCGGAGGGCGGCCTCTTCTCCGGACTGGCGCCGTTGCTCAAGACGGACTTTCGCTCACCCATCGTGTTCCACACGTCGGAGCTCATGTGGAACGTGCTCGAGAGCGTGCGCGGGGGGGGCGAAGGGTCAGCGGAGTTGGCAGCCGCGACGGGGACGGGATCCAAGGGTTTTTGCTCCGCGTTCACCGGGCTCGTCGGCGCGACGCTCCGCGAGGGGCATAGGAAAACGGACAAGGAGCTCAGGAACGAGCTGCTCATCACCGCGCGCATGCTCGCGCAGGATGGCAGGGCCAGGGCATCCTTGAGGGTCGCCGGCTTGGGCGACACCGCGCGACACGCTTCGACGCAACCCGAGCTCGGCGCGTCTTCCACCGTCGGATTGAACCGCCGCGTCGACGGCGTCGTGCACCCGCTGGCGAACACGACGTCCGCGCAGGATTTCGAGATGAAGCGACTGGCGTGGGAGCTCCTCGCCGAGCTCGCGGACGACGAGGCGGGCGCGGAGTTGGCGCGAGGGGAGTTCATCGCGTGCCTGCTGACCTTTGTGCAGCCGCTGACGGGCGCGACGGCGGCGGTTGAGGGCGCGGGATCGCGGTGGGCCGGGCAGCAGCTGAGGGACCTGCAGGCGCAGGCGCTTCGCCTCATGTCCAGGCTCGCGCCGCTCTGCGCGGAGGAGCTCACGTCGCAGGACGCGGGCGAGACGGCCGTGGCGATATCCAGCCCGGACTCGTCCGCGGATGACGACCAGAGGGCGGCGGCGCTTGACCTCCTCGTGACCATGGCCAACGTGGACGAGGCCACCGCGGAGCGTCTCGGCGCCGCGGGTGCCGTGGAGACCGCGTTGCACTGCCTCGAAGGTGCGGACGCGCCCCGCCCCGTCGCGAGGTCCATGAATTCGTCCCTCGACGCCAGCATGTACGGCGCGGCGGTGACGCGAGGCGAGACGCCGAACCCCGGCGCTCGAACGACGTTTGCCGAATCTAATCCAACGTCCGGGATTCACCCGGTGACGAGCGAGGACCCGGTGAAACTCGCGGCCGCCGCGCTCCTCGCCGCGCTGTGCGACGGGTGGGCGGGTAACCGCACGATCCTGCGCCGCGCGGACGGCGTCGCCATCCTTCGAAGCTTTGTCGACGCGGTGGCGGTGACGGACCAGGCGGTGCCCATCGCGTTCAGCGCGGCGGTGATATACGCCACGTGGAGGTGCTGCGTGCCCGATACCAAGAACTGCGCGCACTTCGTCGCGGGCGGGGGTTTGGCGCAGCTGCTCAGCCTGCTGCTCGCGTGCACACCCACGCTCAGGCCCGTCGTCGTGTCCACAGTGGCGGATATCCTCGAGAACCCCAAGACGCACCTGTTCTTCCACGAGTGGAGGTCCACCGGGGGCAGGCACGCGCTCGTCTCCGCGGGGGGCCAGGGCATCACCCTGATGCTCAACCTGTGGCGCGCGGAGGAAGGCAAGATGGGCACGACGCGCGACGACGGCACGCTGGTCAACCCCGAGAATCCGCTGCGGGGATCCTCCGAGTTTGTCACGCACAACGACGGCGGCCTCGCCACCTACTCGACGCTCACCATCGAACGGTCCACGACGGAGGAGGCTGCCGCCAAGGCGGCCAAGCGCGACGCGGATCACATGATGAGCAGGGTGTTCGCCGTGTGTTCGCTCCTCGGTTTCGATAACCTTCGGGCGTACTGCTCGCCCGCGGATGCGTTGACGCTTGAGACTGTGGAGCGGTACGTGGATTTCAAGGAGGGCGAGATGTGGGAGGAGACGGAGGAGATGTTCCGGGAGGAGGGCATGCGACCGGTGGAGGCGGACAGGCAGCATATGGAGGCGTCCATCGCTGAGGCGAAGGACACCGCGCTCGAGCTCCGGGACGTGCAGCGGGGGATGCTGGCGGAGGAGGAGGAGAAGGCTAGGCTGTTGGAGGCTGAGTTTTACGAGCAGATGCGTCTGCAGAAGGAGAGGGAGGAGGCTCACAGGTGGTACAGGCGGGACATGTCTAAGCTGACGATGAAGGAGCGGCTCACCGCGAGGCTGGCCAAGGCGGACATAATCGACGGATCCTTCCGAGGGCACAGCTCGCAGTTTCTCACGGTGCACAGCCGAGACTTGGAGATCACCGGGGCTTCGGAGCAGGAGAGGACCCTGGAGCCCATGACTGTTCGCCTAGAGGAACCCATGTAAAACTATCTATTAGCTAATTTACGATCATGCGTCGTGTTCCATATCGTCCGCTCCCCGCATGCGGGACATCGAGTCCCCCAGCATCGCGCCCAGCGCCGCGGCGTCGTCCGTCATGCGTCGGTGCACCAGCGCCTCCACGAAGCCCCACGAAAATTTCAACTCGGCCTCGTCCACCAGCTCGAACTTGTCGCTGCTCAGCGGGCACAGCACCGTGACGAACAACGCGCCCGGCCGCATCCGCTCTGCCGCGGCCGACATCGCGTCCATGGTGCCCTGGTCCCACGTGACGCAGTTGCAAAACACAAAGTCCGCTCCGGTCCATCGCGCCAGCACGTCTGGCTGGAAGAAATCGCCCCTCTCCACGGAGCACGACAGCAGCGGGTTGCTCGCGGGCCTCGCCCCGGGCAGCACGTCCCTGACGTAGTCCTCGATGAGCAACTCAGCGATCGCGGACGTACACGGGAGGAGCTCGATGCCCCAGACGTGGGAGAAGTGTCGGCACAGGCCCGCGGCCATGACCGCCTTGCCAGTGCCGCTGCCGAGGTCTACGAAGATGCGTCTCCCGGTGCCGTCCCCGCCGCCGCCCCCCTCCGCGCTCGTGCCGCCGTACTTGTCGAGGAGCTCGGTCATGAAATCGTGCATGTCGATCTCCCCGTACACGAGCGCATCAGTGTCCTCCTCGGAGGTACCTTCCAGCTCCTCGAGCACGATGAGCTTGGCGACGTCCGGTCGCACCTGCTCGAGGAGCACGTCGAGACGCTCCACCGCCGTGGCCTGCGCGCATCCCTTGTCGCTCCACGCCCTCAGGTCGAAGCGCTTGGCCACGCCGTTCTCCACCAGGCTCCGCAGCTTCTGAGCCTCGGTCCTGTTATCCACGGGGAGCACCATCGCGGACAACTCACTCCCGGTGCCCCGTCCGAGTGAAGCGCGCGGTCCAGCAGTCGACGGGGAAAAGGATTCCAGTTTGCCAAAAAGCGAGGAGCCGCGAATTCTAGGGATCATTCCTGAGCGCCCGATGCAGCCGGGCTACGGGTACGGTTACGGCGCCCCGCAGGGGTACGCCCCCGCGCCGGGCTATGGTATGCCCCCGCAGCAGCCCGCCTACGGGTACGGCGTCCCGGGCGGCGGACCCCCGCGTCCCCCGCGAACCGAGAACACCGCGGAGGATCTGGATCGCATCGCTAGGACCATCCACGTGGGGGGCATCCGCGGGCTGCGGGGCACGCCGGGGGTGAACCCGGGCGAGGAGATCACCGAGGATGACCTCGCCGCGTTCTTCGGGAACGACGGCGAGGTCGTGGGCGTCAGGATCAACGGCACCAACTGCTGGATCGAGTTCGGCGAAGCCTCGGGTGCGATGTCGGCGTTGGCGAAGGACGGGACGGAGAGCGGCGGCCACCACCTGCGCATCTCCGCGTCCAAGACGCCCATCAGGTCCAACGGGTACATGAAGGGGAGGCAGATACAGATCGAGAGGGCGGCGGCGAGGGTGCAGAACATGCCGTCGCCCGCGCCGACGGCCGCGGCGGTAGCCCCGACGGTGGCTGGCAGGCAGATGACCGTGGACGAAATTGTCCACGCCATCAAGGTCAACGTCAACGACGCTGTGGAGCACGCCAAGGCCCAGGGTACGATCGTGACCAACGTGCCACCCCCGCCCCCGGCGGGGCCGGCCGCGGCGGCGCCGAGCGGGGGAACGGTGGGTGCTCCTCCGGCGGGCGCGGCTGTTGGCGGCCAGTGAAACCGTAGCCACCATGTAAAACCATCAAACCGTATTAGCTCTCTCGGACCTGCCGTCGCATCTCTTCACTCCCTCTCCTTCTTGGACCCGCCGCCGTGAGGGTGCCGTGCTGACTGTGAATCGAACATCTCTCGTCGTTGCTCGCTCACAACATGCTGCTCGAGACGAAGGTTTGCGTGCTGACACTCGCGGTTACCTTCGTGACAGTAGCAGCGACAGCTTACCTCTTCGAACCGCGCCTTCCACACTACTTCGCCGACGCCGTGTGGCCGGGCTGGCGGCGCAGGACGATGCATCAGCCCGTGGCGGACGCCGACGACGAAAGTCCCTCGACGTGGGTCTCCGATATGGGTCGAATCCGCGAACTTCTTCTCGGAACGAAACTCAAGGACTTCCTGAAGGACCGCCACAAGGGTCGCCCCGAGGGCGTCCCTCCCCCGCAGGACGTGCTCGTCCTCACGCCGTCGTGCACCGTCGGCGACGCGCTCACGAAGATGAGTGAGCGCGCGGTGCTCGGAGCCCCTTATCTTCGTGACGACATGAAGGACACCCTCGGCTTCGTCGACCTCCACGATATCGTCTACGCGCTCGTGTCGCACATGTTCCCTCCCGGCCCCTTGGGATCCATGGCGAACGCCGATGCGCCGGATTGGTTCCTGGAAGATGATTCTCCAGCCTGTGCGGAGAGGATACTCAAGCTCGTGCGCGACAAGGGGGGCGACTTTTGCTCGAGAACCCTCGGAAGCATCAGAAGCAGGGTCGGCGACGGAGCTTTCATCCGAGCCGACGAGACCGACCACTCCTTACTCGACGTCATACAGACCCACTTCGTCAACGTCCAGTACAACAAACCGCCCGTCAGGCACCGCGTCGCCGTGTACAAGTACGCCGGTGACGTGTCACGGCTGACGGACGCGGAGACCACCGTCGAGGTCACCGACGTCTTCTCCGTGAGCGACGTCACCAGGTTCCTCAACAGGTGGAACGAGCTCGAGACGTGCCTCACGCCGTGCAGCATCGTGGATATCGGAGTCGGTAACGCGCACGTGGACACGATACCCAAGGACGCCGCGCTTCTTCGCTGCTTCGCGGTGATGGAGCGACTCGGCGTGAGCGGCCTGGGCGTGACCGACGAAGGGAAGCTGATCGGGTCGGTGTCCGAGTCGGACCTTCGAAGGATCACCGCCGATCGCCTCGACGTGCTCGCCATGCCCGTCGGTGAGTTCATCGGTAAGCTACACGCGCTCGCGGGCGAGGATAACCCGCTACGAGAGGACCAGATGGCGCTCGCGAGGGCGCACCCGCTCTTCCGCGGTGTGCTCAAGACCGGGGAGATGACCGGCGGACGGCTCAACGTGACCATATCGCCGAAGGCTACACTCCTGGAGGTGATCCGGGCGCTCGCTCGCAACAGGGTGCACCGAGTGTACGCCGTGAACGAAGAAGCCGGTGCGGTGGATCGGGTGGTGACGCACTCAGACCTCGTTCGGTTCTTTGCCATGTTCGCACCTTCCGACTGAGCGACGGTGAACGCGACGCGCTGCACGGATGCGATTTTTCTTCGCTTCCCGGGATGAAAATCGCATCCATACTGTTCAACACTACCGAAGGTACACAACGTTTACTTTCTAGAATCTTCGTCGAGAGCAGCGAGGGACGCCGCCGCCGCCTGGTCCATCGCGGACAGTATCCTCTTCTCCTTGTCCGAATACTCGCCTTTCTTACCCTCCGCCTCCAGCTTTGCCGACGTCGCCGCCTCGGCTGCCCACAAGGCTCCCTCGTCCTGCTCCTCCCTCACCTCCGCCTTTGCCCTCTTCTCCGTCTCGCTCTCCTCCCCAATCTCGTCCAACGACATCATCATGTCCGAGGCGTCGATGCCTTCCTCCTCCAGGATCTGCGAGAATAAATCAGTGGCGTAGGTGGTCACCCCGACGCTGATCAGCACCAGCGCGACTGTCTCAAACACCAACACCGTCTGCGCCTGTTCCTTCATGGCGTCGCTCTCAAACGCCGCCTGAAGCAGCAGCGAACCGAGGTACGCGTCCACGAATGCCGTCTTGGACGAGCCGATGAAGTGTGCCGCGAAGAACTCGGGGAACTTTAGCGGGGTCATGCCGCACACGTACCAGTTACCCGACAGCGGGATGGGCAGGATCGGGCACAGCCGCAGGAGCAGGGCGGATTTGAACCCCTCAGTCAACGGCCACTCCGACTCTGGAAATTGCGTCGAGTCGAACCTGCGGCTGAGCGCCTGGAACCACTTGCTCTCACCCACCGTCGGGTTATCCTTCCACTTGAGCCCGAGCGCCTTCTCCCGCAGCACGGTCCTGCCGAGCCAAAAGTTGAGACTCGCCGCCATGGTGGACGCGAGCGAAGTGAAAAACGTGCCGCCCAGCACGCCCCCAAACACCGCCGGTGACACCACCGGCAGGATGAAGCCGATGGGCAGGAACTCGTCCGTCATCGTCAGCTTCTCCGCCGCGAATAGACCAAAGTACACCGCGAACACCAGACCCACGTTGAGACCCTGGAGCTGGTCCAGGTAGCCGCTGAGCTCGGCTCGCGGGGGCAGGTTGAAAAACTCAGCGAGCTCGTCAAAGCCGCCCACCGCCTGAAGCGCGGCGATTCGGGGCAGCGCCAGACGCAGGAGGACGCCCGCGATGGCGACGTTGACCGCGCCGGTCACGAGCGGCGCCGCGTCCTTCACCGCGTCGCTGTTGACCAGCTTATCCCACTTTGCACCCCAGTACGAACCCACCTTTTCGCCCACCTGCTCCGCGGCGAGTTCCTGTTCCTTCCACCTCGCGTCGTCCCACTGCTCACCGGGCTGGGGCCTGGCCCTGGCGGCGTCCAGGGTGGCGAGGAGATCGACCGCCTCCGATAGGTCGTCCTCCTTGAGGGGCTTGGTGGCGAGCTTCAGCTCCTGCCACATCCCCGAGAGCAGCTCGCCGGTCGGCTTCCTCTCCTTCTTTCTGGATTTCATGTCGCCGTCGGCCGACACGGCGCCGGGCTCTCCGTCTTGTTTGGCCGCCGCGCGAACCGATCGCGTCAGCTGGCGTCGTGTCGAGGCATTGGTACCGACGCGAGCCGGCCTCGAATCGCGTCGCGTCCCAGGGGCCCATCCCCGATGAGATGAAGCCCTCGCCTCGCAGCGGTGGGCACGCAAACCGGATTTTCCCACGGGCTGCGCCCACGCCGGGGCGGCGAGCATCGCGCTCGACGACATCCCGCGGATCGACGGGTCACAAGGTCGCCCGAGCCGTCGTTGGTACGCAGCGGGTCAACTCGTGCGTCGCGTGTAACTGTTTCACCCGAGTCCCGCGGCTTCTTATGACCTTATCGGTTTCGCGGGAAGAATCGTCGACTGGTCGACGTGTCAACAAGCTGAGAGTTTCAAAGAGAGTTCGTCGTCACACATGGGGGTGCTACGGCTATCAGCAATTCGGAGCGTTCTCGCACGACCCGTCGGGAAACGCGTCCAGCGCCTTCTTCTTCCCGTCCACAAAGTACGCCCAGATCGCCTTCATTCGCTCCCACTTGTCCGGATGGTAGTTCACGTGCACCATCGCCGGCTTCAGGTTCCGCATGCACTTCCTCGAATGCCTACAGTGCACAAACAGCGTCTTGCTGTTCATGAAGACGTCGATTTTCATCACCCTGGTGGTCACTCCGGGGTTCACGTGATCGCCGTGCGAGGGGAAGAACATCTCCTCGTTGTACACCGCCTGGTCCCACTCCTTGGCCCGCTCCAGCCGCGCGGTGATCCCGTCCATGAACCGCACCGTCCGTTCACTCGGCTTTAAGTAAAACAGACCGGAATTCATGGCAAACACCCGCATGGTCTGCGCGTACCTCGCCCAGCCCATCTTCGGGTCGTCGATGCCGTCGTTCCACCCGTACGCGGATCGCGTATCGTACCCGTCGCTGAGTCCCTCCACGTCGCTGTCCCGGTAGAGGTGATCGAACGGGTTAGCCAGCGTCACGATGTCGACGTCGGACAACAGCACCGAGTACCCGAGCACAAGAAACTCCCGGAGGATGTGGAACTTTTGCGCCGATATCCCGTGGTTGGTCTCGTCCCCGTCCGCCAACGCCTTCTTCTCCCTGTACCAGTACGGCACCCCGAGCTTCTCCATCGTCCCCGCGACCTGCTCGTCGAGGCATATCACCACGTAGTTCTTCACCTCGGACCGCCGCACGCCGTCGAGCCAGGTCCGGAGCATACCGTGATCGCCGTCCTTGCTGATGAGGGCCTTGTTGCTCACGGCGGCGAGGACCTCGCCGTCGGGGGCGACCTTTCGGAGGATCGCCCTGAGGGTCTCATCGCCTTTCTCGGCGCCCGTCGCCGCGGGAGCCGTCTCGGGTGTCCACCACACGCCGGGCATCGACCCGGCATTGTCGCCACCCACGCTGAGCGCCCTGGCCGAGGACCCTGACCCCGCATCACCGGCGTGCTCGGCGTCGTGCAGCGTGGCGTACTTGGAGAGTCTCGCGGGTGGGTGCCCGCTCATCGCGTCGAAAGCCCCGGGTCCGTCGCACCTGGGGCACTCGGTGCCGTAATTCCCGATCGGCCCGGGGGAGGGGCGCGCCCACTCGGTGACCGTGGAGGCGAGGGCCCCCGCGGCGACCCCAAGGAAGAGCGCGGTCAGGATCCTCGAGTCGGCACCGCCCGAGGAGCCCCGCGCATTGGCGCGAGAACCCCTCAGGGGCGTGTGCAGCGGGCTCATCGCCGCCATGGGGCCGCGTCAAGATTTGTCTCTCGAGCTCCGACGAAGCGACGTCATCTCGCCAAAAAAGTGGATGGAGTGAGCCGCGTTGCCACAACGCCGCTGCGCCTGACACGCGTCGCACAAGTCACACCGGACGCCATGGCACAGTCCCTCGCTGGCCGGTGCGCCTATGTCGCCGCCCGCGCCAAGCTCCCCGTCGCCTCCAAGGCGGCTCGCGTCACCTCCCGTCGCAACGCGATGGTGCCGGCGGCGGTGAGCCGGATTGGAGTCGCGCGCAACTCCTCCGCCGCTCGCGGCTCCAGGACGGCCACCAAGGCCAGCGCGGACGACCTGATCTACCGCGTGATGTCAGCTAACCAGGAGGTGAGCGTCATCTCCGTCGTCGGTACCAAGGTGGTGGCCGACGCGGTGAGCCGCCACAAGACGGCGCCCACAGCCTCCGCCGCGCTCGGCCGCAGCATGCTCAGCGCCATCCTCCTGGGCACCTTCAAGGGCGACGACGAGAACACGCAGGTGACGTTTAAGGGCGACGGGCCCATCGGACAGATCATCGCCATCTCGGACAACACCGGCCAGGTGAAGGGCCTGGTGTCCAACCCCAACGCGGATCCCCCGCTGCGGCCGGATGGCAAGCTCAACGTGGGCGCCGCGGTGGGCCAAGGCTTCCTCACCGTCGCCAGGTCGCACCCATCGTGGAAGGCGCCGTTCACGGGTACGGTCCAGATCGCCTCGGGGGAGATCGCGGAGGACATCGCGGTCTACCTGCAGGACTCCGAGCAGGTCAACAGCGCCGTGGCCGTGGGCGTGAGCCTCGACCGCGACCTCAACGTCAGGAGCGCGGGCGGCTACATGGTGCAGGTGCTTCCCTTCGCGTCCGACGAGACCATCGAGAAGCTGGAGCGGTCCATCACCTCCCTGAAGTCAACGACGGACATGATCGCGGACGGTCTGAGCGCCAAGGAGATGGCCGAGAAGGTGTTGGGCGAGCTCGGGTCGCTCCCGGAGGTTGCCGCGGAGTCTGTCCCCTCTTACGGTCCGTGCTGCCGCGACGACCTTCGAGGGCGGATGATGCGCGCGCTGGCGTCGATGGGGAAGAAGGAGGTGGACTCCATCATCGAGGAGCAGGGACAGGTGGAGATGACGTGCGAGTTCTGCAAGGAGAGCATCGTGTTCAAGGAGGATGACCTGAGCGCGGCGAGCCAGGAGATCTGATAAAAAACTTTATTATTCACACGTCAACTTGCGCACTGTTGAACGAACAAAAGAATCATCGGGTCCAGTTGACCCAGGAAGCGACTGAGCCCATCGACGTGGCGTCGTCCTCCTCTTCCATGTCTAGGCCGACGTCGTCGTCGTCGGTACCGTCGTAAACCCCCGCCAGCGAGGTCTGCACGGGCCCAGCCTCCATCGCGGCTTCAACCGCCATCACATACCGCCTCATCCTGTGCGACTCGAGCCGATCCTTGCGCTCCTCCGCGCTCATGGCCCGTAGCTGCCACAGGCGCAGGAAGATCGTGGGACCCTCTCGGTGTCGCGCCACGGCCTTCTCGGCGTCGGCGGCGGACTCGGTCGATATCACCGCAGGCTCCTCCGCCGCGCCCTCGGAGGCGGCGCCGATCCGGGAAATTTCCGTCTCGTCGTCCGACATGGACGCGGACGCGCGCTCCCACTCGCTCGCCGCCGCGGCAGCCGCCTGGGTCGCGCCGCCCTCCGTCTCCGCCAGCCGCACGAAGAGTTCACCCTCCACGTCGTCGAACGGGGCGATCTCCTCGACGTTTACGTCGGCGGCGGCCGGGACGTGCGCCCACTCGGCAACCTCCGCGGCCCACTCCGTGTCCGGCGTGTTGGGCGCGGCGAGGGCCGTCGCGGAGAGCGCGAGGGCCCCGGACGGCGACGCCAACGATGCGTACGCGGAGGGCGCCAGCGCGGCAGCCTTCTCGCGTCGACGCGCTATGGCTTCCTGGAGCGCGGTTCGAAGGTTCGCGAGCCGCCTTCGCGCCTGCCACCACCTCGCTCGCCTCGCGGGTGTGGCGTCCGCGGCGTCCATGGTGGCGTCGATGGACGGCTGGTAGTCGTCGTCGTCGTCGTCGTCGTCCTCCGGCCCGCACTCTTCAGCCGGGGCGGATTTTCCTTCGCCACCCGCGGCGTATCGAAGGTGCGCTCGCTGTCGCCACAAAATTCCCGCGTTGCCCCATTCCCTCGAGAGAGGAGCGTACTTCCCGGGGGTGTCGTTGTCGAGCATGATGCCCTCGCCGAGGTGGACGTACGGCTTGCGCACGAACGGTCGAGACATGGGAAGGAGCGGGATGATGTCGTCCTTCTGAACCACGCGGAGCACGTTGAGTTTCTCCGCCGCCTCCCTCGTCTCTCTCGGCCCGAGCTTTGGGGCTCCAAAGGTGACAACCTTGTTCACCTCGATCCCGGCAGCCTTGTACAGGAGACCGACTGCGACGGCGACCGCGCCACCGAGGGAGTGCCCGGTGAGCTGGACGGTGTAGCCGGGGACGATGTGCGGCGCGAGCGTGTCGACGCACTCCCTCGCCACCACCCTGTACCCCTTGTGCATGGGGAGGTGGTCCGTGCACCCCTTGCGCGCAAACTCGGTGGGATCCGCCTCAAAGTCGATGTTCGAGCACTCGTCGTCCTCGTCGAAGCTCCCGCTGCCGTCGCCCGAGTCCTTGTCGACGGAGCCCCGAAGGAACGAGAAAGATCCGGAGAGGGACCGACCGACCATGGCGAGTCGACCAGACGCAGTCACCGGGTTTGAAGACAGCCGAATGTTTTGAACCACGTTCGTCAGGTTCCTCGTGCCCCTGAACGAGATGGTGTGCGTCTTGGTGGTGTGGTTGGTGGCGACGAACACGCGCTGCTGCACGCGGTCCAGGTCCATCACGGTCACGTCCTCGCGCGTCGCGGCGAAAAACTCGCGAATCGTCTCGGGCTCCTCGCCGTTGAGCGTCGCGATGCGGGCAAACCTCAGGAGCTCCTCGAAGGTCCCGACGACGGGCAGAGGCGGGTGCGTCAGCGCGCGGGACTTGCTCTTGAACTCCCGCACCTTGGATTTCAACCTCTCGGCGGCGCCGGTCAGACCGTCGCGCACCGCGTCGCGCGCGTCCCTGGCCGACGATCTCAGCTCATCGAGCTGAACCGGACCTCGATCCGAGTTCAACCCGGCGGGAACCGAGAAGGTCTCCGCCTCGCCGGTGTCGGGGTTGACGCGGGTGGAGAGGATGGACCCGAGCACGCCGGTCCGTAGTGTCGGGATGGACCCGAGCACACCGGTCCGGGGTGTCGTCTCGGCCTCGGACGACGGTGCATCCGCCGCATCCGACGACTCGTTTCGAGTTTTCACTCCTCTGAGAAACGGCAGCCTCCGCCTGGCGGGCTCCTCCTCCGTCGCCGCGTCATCCTTGTCGCCGGCCTCCTCCTCCTTAACCTGCGTCCCCGGGCCGAATATGACGCGGCTGGACACGTCGCGCCTGCTCGAGCCGAACCTGAGGCCCGACCGCAGCGGGTGCGGCAGGCCCTTCGGGTTGTATCTGAGCCTCTCAGTCTCCCTCGGCGCGTGAGAATTTGGCCGCGCGGCTCCTCCGCCGCGAATGGCTGCGGGGAGCACGCCGCGCGCACGAACTCCCGCGCGAGGCGCGACGGAGTACAACATCTCGAGGCTCTACGATGCGTCGAATGGAGGGTAGTTCGGTCAGTTCGGGTCGAAGCGCGTGCGTCCCGGGAGCGTGGAAGATGGGTAGACCGACACGATGACGGAAA
>Ga0257106_1000266_pt1 | contig 32725 bp, 27 predicted proteins | sample LP_taG_3_FD_190177 | JGI IMG/M metagenome (GOLD analysis project Ga0257106, IMG submission 190177) | Marine microbial communities from Northeast Subartic Pacific Ocean, Canada - LP_J_2011_P26_10m | ecosystem: Environmental > Aquatic > Marine > Oceanic | place: Canada: Northeast Subartic Pacific...
TTCACCTGTCTCAAAGCATCTTGCAAAAACAACGCCAATCGCAAAAGCGTCAGCGGATGCTTAAATAAATCCACATCCGCAGGAGAACCGTGCTCGGTCAACGAAAAGTATCTCAACGAACCGAGCGTTTTAATCGAGCCTTTGTTCGACAAAGCGAACCCACCTTGACGAATGAGCGCACGTTGCACGCGCATAGCTCGTTGTAATCCATTTGATGTCTCTTCCCAGTTGCTCAAACTTAAAACCTTCGAGGCGGTCCAGAACGCTGCCGCCGAGGATTCCGGCGTGCCGTCTTCCTCATCGCCTCCTCCTCCCACGCTTTTCCGTCTGTTGTTGTTACTGTTACCTCTAATATCCATGTCATTTTCGGTGTTGATGTTTTCTTCGTTTTCCTTTTCGTCCTCATCGTCCTCTACGTCGCACCTGGAATAATTCTCTAAAATAGCCGTCGCGGCGTATACCACGTCCATCGCAGACATTTTTACTTTAAATCCGTGGTGGTACGTAAACGACCAATACGTTAAATCGTGCAACCCGCCGTGCGATCCGGCGTGCTCTTTCAACTTTTCCCGCATTTGTTTCTCCATGTTTGGACTCATGTGCGAAAACTTCTGCTTCGCTTCTTGCAAGGACAACCCGCAAGTGGCCAACAACGAATCCAACAAGTGCACACCGCTCTCTTTCCACGTTTGCAATCGAGTGACAACGTACGGCGAATGCAGCATCGCATCGTATAAGTTCCAATGCCGCATCATCTCAAACCTTAACTCTTCCACTTCAATCGAAATCTTGCGATCCTCAAACACCTTCACCATCGTCCCGTCGTCCAAAGCTCTCTCCGGGTGCATGTTCTCGTTGATTTGATTGGATACTTGCGACATCAGCTCAAAGCAATACTGCTTATACGTCTCCTGACTCACTTTTTGGTGCGCCAACTGGTCGGTTAAACTCACAATCGCCAACCATAACAACAAATTCTTCTCCAGCCCCTCTTTCTTCATGTCAAACGCCATATCGAATGCGCACAACCCAGCCGATCGACCGTAATACGACCCGCGTCGATAATACTCCAACCTTTCCGCCTGCCTTTTCTTTCTTCGCAACGTGACCGTCCTCGGCGACTCCGGCTGTTGAGCCTCTCTTTGCGACTGCCTCTCTCTTTGTCTATCAAGCTTGATTTGTTTGCGTGTTGCCGTTTCTTCCTCGTCGTCGTCGTCGTCTGAACTAAAATCCGACTCTGCTTCGTCCTCGTTCTTCTCGTCGTCGTCGTCCTCTTCCGAGTCCGTATCCATCTCCGGAAAGTAATCAACCCCTTCCTTTGAGTCATCTCTGATCACGTACACGTCCGTATTCTCCTTGGACGTGTTTTGCAACGACAATGGTCGGTGCGAATCCAACACGTACGCTCTGCAATTCACTTTCAAATCCATCATCTCTCTCACGTCCTCGGTCCCTCCGCAGTTTATCAAAACTATCGCCCGGTTTTGTTCATCGTCCGGGATTTCCTTCCCTCGTTTCCGCAGCTCCTCGCTCCCGCTCACCGGGAACACGGAAAATGGGACGTTATCCGACTTAAACATGGATTTTAAGATTCTGTACGCGCACAACGCGTCCACGTCCGAGGTGGAAACATAGATTAAAATCGGCGTTTGGTAGCCATCTCTGCGGATGATTTCGTAACAATGGCGGTAGTTTCCCCGTTCGACTAACATAGTACTTCTTTATCGTGCCGTCGATCGAGCGCGTGCGTGCGTGTGCGTAGAGGTGTATGCGGGGTATGTGTGCGTGTGTAGGATGCGAGACAACACACTTCACCGCGCAGCAAGCAAAAGGGTAAAGGTGGTGTTTGTGATGTGTATCTGGGATGAGCAGCGCAAGCGTTCGAATGGAGGAGGAGCCACTCGGTTTGAATTTTTGAATTTTTTTGAATTTTCTTATAATATTTTGAAGAAGGTACCTAAAGATACCGTTCGTGTTGGTGATGATGGTTTAAGACGCGCGAAGAATGCTCCAATATAATAACGGTGTTGTTCTTGTCGGCGAAGTGTGGATGGAATTGGTTTTCGGCGTCGGTGTCGTCGTTTACGTCGTTCCTGCAGTAGAAAAGAAAACACAAAGCAAAAGTGGAAAAAACACACAAAAGATGAGAAAAAAAAACGAGAAAAAAAGTCTCTGCTGAGAAGTCAAACGCGTCCGGTCTCTCTCTCTCCGTATAACCACGCCGAAGCACGCAAAAAGTGCTTCGCCGTTCTCATCTGGACCAGACGCTTTTTGCTCTCCTGTTTTTCTTTTCTCTTCTCTTCCTTCTCTCTCTCTCTCTCTCTCCGTTCTCGCTTCTTCTTTTCCCCCGGCAGAAGGAGTCTTCTAAAAAAGCTATTGTTATAAAATACATCTCTCTCTCTCTCTCCCATCCATCCATCTTTCCATCCCTCTTCCTCTTCTTCTACGCATCGCGTGCACTCACACTACTACTTACTACTACTAGATATAACTGACTGATTGTTAGTGTATTGTTGCGTTTATCTAAAGTTGAACCTCTTCAAGACCGATCTCTCCGCGTTCGCCGCGTCCTTCGCCACCCTCTTCGAATCCGCGCTGTTCTCCGCGAAGCACTTCCAAAATCTCAACGTCTCATCCGCAGCCGCAGAAACCACCGTCGTTCCGTCCGGCGACTGCGCCATGTGCAACACTCTCGCCGTGTGGCCAGTAAACTCGGCAATCTTCGTCATCGTCGGGTACTTCCACAAGCACAACTGATTCTGCGAATACCCGTGGCTCGACAACAACTCTCTCTCGTGCGTGTTCCACTGCAACGCGCACACCTGCGAGTGCGTGTCGACCGAGTTCGTCATCGCCCCGGTATTCGCGTTCCAAAACTTTATGCATCTATCCGCGGTCCCGCCCCCAGACGCCAAAACATTCGCTTGCCACGGACACCACGCCAAAGCTTTCACCGCGGCTTGGTGCGCGACCAACTTGTGTCTGTACGTACCGTTCGACAACGACTGCGAGTCATAAATATGCAACGAGTTGTCGTTCCCACCCGAAGCTAACTGCGTCCCGCTCGGCGACCATTTCAACCCGCAAACCTCTTGTGAGTGACACGTGAACGTGTTCGTGCAATGCTCTCGAATCCTCACGTCGTGCGTCATCACCGTCGTATCTCTGGAACCAGTCGCCAACTGCGTCCCGTTCCACGCCAAAGCGCCAACTCTCGCCTCGTGGCCTTTCAACGTTCTCACTTTCCTCGCTCTCGATGCGTCCCAGATCTGTACCTCCGCGTTGTTCGTCCCCACCGCAATGTGCTTTCCATCCGGAGCCCAGTTCACGGACGTCACGTAATCCTCTTCTTCGTTTTCCACGTCCGTCTGCATCAACTGGTCGATCGCGCCCGTCCCGGCGTTCCATAAATACACCGTGCACCCTAAAGCGACGGCGATGGAATTCTGGGACGACCAATCGATCAAGTTCAAATAATAATCATCCACCAACTCTGGCGCGTCCAAAATCCTCTCTGGCGCTTGCGGGATGTGACGGAACTGTTTTTTTCCACCCTTTAAAACTCCGATATGATTCGAGGAGTACATCTCGCGCGCTGCGTTCTCCATGCCGCTCGGCGGCGCCGGCGCTTTCGATTTAAACGCTAAGATTTTCGAGTTCATATGATCACCATTTTCACCACCGTTTTGTACCGAGTAGTTCGACGCTAACGATTTCTTGTACGCCTCCTTGCTCGGACTCGCGATGCCGATGGATTGTTGTTGTTTTCCATCATCATCCATTCGACCATCATTCTCATCATCGTTGCTATTCTCAGTGGATGATTTACCCTCCAAAGCGTACCTGGCGACGTCCAAGTCAATCGCAGATCGGTTGGCGATAAATCTGTCCCGAGATGGCGTATGTGGATGATGAGGTTGCATCGTATATGTGTTCGTGTGTGTGTGTGTGTGTGATATCAATTTAATCGCAGTAGTAAAAAAGTGAAGAAATGAAAAAACAAGTAATTCATAGTTCCCCTTTTCCAAGAAGAATTTGGCTTTTTTAGGGTTTTGGGAAAGTTTGCTTGTAAAGGGAAAACGCCTCAATCATTGCACACACAAAAAAATCAGTACCATGCACACCGAAGCTGCTTCCTCGTCATCTTTCAGACCGTCGTCGTGTTCTCATCATCGTCGTCGTCATCGTCGTCGTTTAAATCATCATCGTTTAAATCATCATCGTTCTTCCATCATCACGACGACGAGGTGTTTAATACGAGTGGAAGATGATGAGGATGAAAACAACGAGGACTTCAGAAGGTCAAAGAGACGAAACGAACGGCGAGAGCTTTTAACAACTTTGCAACGGCGAACAAACGATGAGAAATACGCGAAAGGAGTCGTTGAGCGTGATGATGAAAATGCATCAGAAACCAACGGAGGAAGCGCCGCCGCCGCCGCTGCCGCGAAGGAAAAAATGTTCCAGATTTTACGCGACAGCGCGAGCTGGGATCCAGACGTGGAAAAGTTGTTGGAAGGAATAGACGCGAGCGATCCAGATGCCATCGAACAAGCCATACGGAAGAGATTTGATGAGAAGAAGAGTGGAGTGTACAAACCGTTGAACGAAGATGGAGTTGGAGACGAAGGGTCAAACAACGACAGTAAGAACGGTTCGCAGACGCCGACGTTGGTGTTCTTCAGGCAAGTGCAAACGCAAAATTTGTGGGTCTGGATGGAAGCGAGAAATACCATAGAGGATAAAGAGAAAGAATTCTTCGACGAGGCGATTAAATCGTGGTTCGTGGTTGGGAAATTAGGCGGATATAACGTGGAAAATCAACAGTGTTTAGAAAGCGCTTCGGTCCTAAACGACACGGTGAGTCATTTGGATTACGACGTCGCTCGATCGCACGATAGAACGAGCGCGTCGTTGTTTCACGCGATCGGGGAAGTTGAATACAGAGGGAGATGGGCGCGAGTTTGGATGGATTTAGGCACCGCGGATGAGATGGCATTAGATGTGCTCATCAATTCTTTAATCACTTTGAGCAGAGAGTATGTCGGGATTAAACAAATCGTCATCGGCGGCGATAACGAAAACGGGTGGGGGACGAAAGATTCAGGGTACGGGCAAGACCAAGGAAAACCGTTTGAAGATTTCGACCCGGCGTTTGATGAAATGTTTGGCGACATGCGAGGGATGCGAGGGAAACCGAACGCGGAAGATTCGAACTGGATGAGTCGATGATGATGACGAGCGTTTTGTACGCCTCGATTCGCGAAATAATATTTGCGAGTCGTTTGTTCGACTGTGTAAAATCGTAATGTTTGTATTATTAGATATGTTGTATACTCGGTAAATGATGATGATAATGAAAACAAATCGCTACGTGCGCGTGCTTTGTTCACTCACTCCCTCTCTTCTCTCTCTCTCTCTCTCTCCCTCTCCCTCTCTCCCTCTAAATATATAGTAATAACAAAAGGATTTACAATCGTGTACGAGTTTTAAAAGGCGGAGGAAGCCGTTTGCGCCAAAAATTGCAACCTCGTGACTGGATACTCACTCTCTTTCACTTTCAATCCTCTCACGCCAAACTTTATTTCGTTCCAACTCAAATTCTTAATCTCGTCTTTCAACTCGTCTTTCGGTAACGGAATGCCTTTCTTTCGCATCTCTTCCAGCGGTAACGCTCGTTTACACTTTGCGAATTGATAGGAGCCTTCGTTTTCGTCCTTGCCTTTACCTTTCACCCAGGATAACTGATACCGTTCGTCTTTCGTTTCCAAATACAACGTATCTCTGCGTAACCTCGCAGACGTCCACTGAGATTTCTTAAACCCTTTATCTGCCACCGCCCCCATGGAATACTTCAACCACGGTTCGTTGCACAAGTTGTACAAGACCGTCACTTCTCTTATCATCCTCTTCTTCCGGGCGACGTTGACGTTGGCGTTAGACGCCGCCCGCGTTCTCTGCGCGCGTTCCTTATCTTCCGGAACGAACGTTGGGACCACCATATACCTCAACGATTCCGACGCTGTTGGCGTCAACTCGATGATTTGTTGATTCAACGTCACCGCCACCGCGGATTCTACAACCATCCCGAAATCATCCGCGTTGATTATTTGCCCGTTGGAGGTTTGCAAAACACCGTTGTTGCTTTGCAAATGCGCCGCCGCGGCACCTTCCCCGCCGATCGCTCCGTCAGAACCGTTCTCACCGTCTTCGACGTCCTTCTTTTCTTCCTTTTTTACGCCCGCCTCTGAAGCCGGCGCCGCCGCGACCGCCTTTTCTCCGCCGCTCCTCCTCATCTTCTTCTTCTTCGCGAATCCGCTCTTCCCCCACGCTCGGCTTCGAATACCGTTCCTGCTCGAACTCCGAAACTCGTCCGACACGTCGTCCACCCGCCGAACGCGCGCGCGAATCTCCAACAAACTCGGAGGCACTTGTAAACTCGGAACGTAATACCCGCAGTGCATTAAAACCGCGACTAAATCCGAATCCGACGTGTACACGTCCGTCCCCCAAAGCTGATGCCCCCGCACTTGTCGATTGGTGGACACCGCACACTCCGCCGGGATTCGTACCTCGAAGATGTTATTGTCGTCCTCCTCCGCGTCTTCCCCTCCGTCTCCGCCGTCCTTCATCATAAGCTTCCTTGCGAAATGCTTGGTTAGAATCTCCCCTATTCGGTAGTGAATGATGGGATGTTGTTTCTCTTCTTTTTCCGTCGTTTCCGTCGTCTGAATCGTCGTCGTTCCCTTCGCGGTGTTGTTAATGTTGTTGTTGTTGTTCGCATTTTGCGCCGCCGCATTAGCAGTGGTCGCGTTCGTGGTAGTATTGTTCGTCGTCGCGTGATGCGCAGTCGATCGCGCCGAGCGGCGACTGCTGTTTTTGTCCTGTTCGTCCATCAAAGGAGCGCCTCCTCCTCCTCCTCCTCCGTTCCCAACGCTCGCACCACCACCACCGGTGGTCGTCGCGAGAGTGGCAGGGGGAGTCGTTCCTGGGAGTTCAGCCTGGGCGGCGGAACGCTTCGCCCGAGCCGAAGGCATGATGATGAAGTTTTTGTGTTCAAGTGATGAATTTTTATGAAGCAAACTCTCTGCTGAAAGAGGAAAAGGTTTTACTAAACGCTTCTTTTCAATACTACTATCATCTACTGCTACTATTATGACTACGACTACTATCACTACTTCTACTGCTATTAGTACGACTACGACAGAGGCGTGCGTTCGTTCACGTCGAACAAAACTTCCGTCATGTACCTTTCGCACAAGCGCGAACCCATGGCGCGCTCTAACACGGCGCGCGTTTTCTCGTTGGTTAACTGCTTCTCGCAGAATAGGATTTGTTTTTTTAAGCGGAGGAGGGCGTCTGGGAAAGCGAAAGACGGGTGGTCGTCTTCGTCGTCGTCGTTTACGTCGTCGTCTTTTGGGTGGTTTCCAAGCGCGACTTTTTGGTTCGTTTTATACGCTCGAACGGTGTCTTTGAGAATCTTTTTGTCGCTCGCCGTAGAGGCGAGGAAGAGGTACCCGTCCATGACGTCTAGGAAATACTCGCGAAAGAGTTCAAATTGCTTTTGATTTTCGATTTGATCTTTATCGCCGCCGATGCAGACGCATTTCGAAGACAGAATAGCCTCGCCCCACTCCGGTAGAGGTCTCTTTTCTAACGTTTCCTCTATTCTCTTTCTACTCTCTAATCCCGAGACGAACGCGTCGAAGATATCGTCGTCTTCGTCGTGTTGCTCCTTCTTTGTCGGAGCTAAATCGACGATGGATAGCGACATTCGCCCACGAAACCCAACCACATCACCGGCAAATATCGGCGCGTCCACGATCGCGTGCGGATAAATCACGCAATGCAAGACGACAAAATCCATCGGCCCCCACGCCAACTCCAAGTGCATCTTACGAAACGTGCGTTTCGATCGCAAGCACACGTTCTCTATCCGGATCCACGATTTACCGTTCCTGCCGTCGTTCCCGTCCTCTCTGCCTTCGGGAAACGCGCGCACAGATTTCAATTCCGGCGCAGTTGGAAATTCAGAGACGGAATCGTCGTTATCTTCCGCGTCCTCCTCATCGCTTCTCGTCGTCGTCGAGGTCGTCTGAATCGTCCTCGTCGATGTCGTCGCCGCGAACGCGAACGCTTCCTCCTCCCATTTTCGTTCAATCACTTTCGCTAATTCGACGATGGCTGAATCTTCCGGCGCGTCGGAAATGTCCCAACTTTTCCTCGCACTGCTGCTACTTTTACTCCTACCACTATTACCACCAAAACCGCTGCTGTCTCTCTCCAACGTTCTCGGTAAGCTCTGGTAATACCGTCGCTCTGCTTCGTCGTCTACGAACTCAAAATCATCATCCTTTCGTCCTCGTCGTCGTTCTTCTTTGTCTTCTTCTTTCCCGTACAAGACCTCGACTATTCTCTTTGCTTCGTTGTCGTCGTTGTTGCTTTTGTTGTTATTCTCGTCGTCGTCGTTCCAAAACGCCGCCGAACTTCTTCTGAATCGTCGTCGTTGTCCTCGGTGTTGCCGCTTTTGATGATGACGATGATGACGACGATGCGCACAAAAAGAAGAATAAGCGCGAATACTGCTTCTCTCCGCCATCACGCGCGTCGTTATAATCGTCGTCGTTTCTCTCTCGCAAACTGCAGAAAAAGTGACGCACAAACCACGAACGGAAATGGAAAAGTGAGAGAATGCAACGGTGCGTCGTCGCGCGTCGTTGTTGCCCTTCCTCCTCTTCCACGATCATCGAGAAGAACAAGAGAGAGAACAACAACAACAGCAGTCATCGCTTTCGTCGGTCGTCGACGGTAGTAAGAAACAACAACGACAACAACAACGAGAACAGAAGAAGAAATCAAATCAATCTCAAAGCGAACGAAAGAGCGAACGAACGCAGGAAACAGGCGGTGATTGAACTCTCCAAAAGAGAGGAAGCGTGCAAAGGGTACTGCACTCGATGCGGCAAGACGCATACTTTGGAAAGAACGCAGGAGGCGGAAGAGGTAGCGAAAGCGTTGCTCGAGAAGTTGCGGAAGCAGAAATCTGTCTCGGACGAGGACGAAAGTGGTCAGTTTTTAGTCGAGGACGTGTACGACCAACAAACCGGGGGTAAAATGATTGGCGTGCTCCTGTGCGAAACGACGACGACGACGACCACGACGAGTGAGAGGAAAGTGTTGAAGGCGTTTAGTGGACAATGGATGGGCGAGTGGGTGGTTCCCGGGTGGTGTCCTCCGTTGGCGCGGTTGACGCACGACAGTTTAGAATACATCGAGGAGAGGGAAAAGATTGAGAATTTGTCGGAGGAAATTAAAAAGTTGGAGAAGGAAGAAGCGTCGTGGTCGTCGTCGGGGTCGAGTGGCACGGCCGCGTCGGCCGTGACGGAGACGGAGTTGAAGACGAAACGGAAGAACATGTCGAGGGCGCTGTTGGAAAGGATTTGGGATTCGTACAGTTTGCCGAGTTTTAGAAAAGAGAGGAAGATGAGTGAGAGTGATGACGATGATAACAGCAATAACAGTAATAGTAGTAGTAGTAGTAATAGTAGTAGCGATATTAAAAACAATAGAAGGAAGCCCATGGAGTTGAACATTAGGAAGTGTTATTACGGCGACGCGTCAAAGTTGCCGTGCGGATGCGGCGATTGCGCGGCGCCGAAATTGTTGGCGGAGTGCGCGAGGAAAGGGTGGAAACCGATTGCGATTGCAGAGACGTGGATGGGACCGAACGTGAAGAGAGGAGCAGGTTTGCGCGAAGAAGGCGTGTTTTATGGGGCGTGTGTGGAACGGTGTCGTCCTATACTTGGACACATGCTCTGCGACGCGGCATTAGAGTTAGAATAGTTGTGCTCTTTTGATTGACATTTGTATTTTACTCACCGCGCGGTAAAAAGAAGTATCTCGTTCTTTCACGATCTGAAACCGATATTTGTATTTCTATTTATTCTCTTCCTCCAGATCCTTCTCCTCCTTTTTCTCTCTCATTTATTCTATACGTCGGGTAAAAGCTCGACGAAAAACGCCTCCATGCTACTACTCGTCATGCTCCCGATTGTACCTTCGCTGCTATACTCTATCTCTCTTCTTGGATGGTGCGCTACTAATCGATACGTTTTCGGTAAAACCTTGTGTGGTCCACCTTCCGGTTCCGCGGTGGAGTTCGAATCGATAAACGCGAACATATTTTTCAACGCGTGCGCTTTCAAAAAACGCCTCTGCAATTTTGCGCCGTTTGGGAACGTCAATCGAATAGTGACCACGTCCGGCGATCCCGCGACCGGCTCCTCTTCTAAAGTCGATTTCGCCTCTTCGATGTGCCTTTCCGCTTCGACGCGTCTCTTCTTTTCTTTCGCTTCTGCTTCTTCTTTCTCCAATAGCTTTTTGTGCTCTTCTAAAACTCTCTTCGTTTCCTTCTCTCGATCTAATCTCAAAGACTCTTGAAACGCCGCATCTTGCTCGTATTTTTCGAATCGATTGCGCAACACGTCCTCCGACGCGTTCATATCGACAAACGGTAGCGATTGCGACGGATCAATCGGCCGCCTCGCCTCTGGCGCTTCGTACGCGACGCCAAACATGGCTGCTTCTAACTGTTTCGCCTCTTCCAAATCGATGCCATCCGGTAAAATAAACTCGTCCTGGTCTCCTTCGCCGCGGTTCGCCGCCTCTCTGCGCATCATGTGCGACAAATTCCCATTCGCTCGTCCTCCGTCTCCTACCGCCGCAGCCCGCGCCTGTTCAAGCGCCCGCCTCGCCGAATGTCTGTGATCTCCACTTCCAACTGGTAAATTTGCCGGCTGCGGCGTGCTCCCGGTCAAATCGACAATCTGTCTCTCCGCTCGCTCCCTCTCCCGTTCGTCTCGCGGGTTCATAATCAACCGCTCCATCTCTTCATCGCTATCGATTTCCACAAAATCTGGGTCGTCCTCTCCCGTGTTATATTCACTCGCGCTATCGTCTTCTATGGTCATTCTTTCTTCTTCTTCTTTGTCTTCTTCTTCTTTGTCTTTTTCTTTTTCTTGTTCGCGGGTTGGTCGTTGAATCAACTCCCCAGTTTTCTCATCAATCTCCGCATCGGAAACGCCTTCGATTTCTTTCTCGTACGTGCCGCTGAAAAACGCGTCCACGGATCTGTCGATGTCCCATTTGTATCTCTGTTTTTATTAGAAGAAGAACAACAACGCGATTATTAGGAAGAGCAAGAGTCAGCAGCGAAAGAAGGTTTTACTACGTAATAATAAACTCCTTTTAAAAGCGCGCGCCGTGTACATAAAAACAACCGTTTTGGACGGGGAAAAGTTGAGACGATGAGACGAAGACTTTCCGATGACGACGCGGAAACAAAAAAGGGCAAATACTACTAATAATACTACTAATAAACCTTTAAGATCCGTCGGGATGTGCTCTGATCTTCCACTCCGGTCACCGAGGCAAACGTGGCCACTTTTTCCGCCAAGGATGATGATGATGTCATCTTCGTATGATTACGCAGAGAGAGCAGCGTAGGAGAAAAAAGTGAGGGAAATGAGGGAAAATTTCAAAGATATTTCTTCTCATTAGTATTAGGTGTTGACGCGCGCGCGCACACACATATAGACACACATTTATAAGCGAGAATTTTACCAGTTTTACCACACATTCACGACGTGAACGAGGTGAAGAACGTTTACGTGCCATCGTAATCACCATAACCACCATTACCGCGAAGAAGAAGAAGACAAAATGAAAACACATTACGATGAGAAAAAATTGGAAACGCTCGCGGAGATGATTCATCTGATGAAAGAAATCCACGAGCAACGCGCGAGAGAAACGGACGAGCGCATAAAAACTATCGCGCAGAAGTGGAAACGAGGAAGCGAAGAACGAGATGTAATCGCAGAGAAGAGGTACGAGGAGACGCTGTCGAAACTGGATACGCTTTGGGAGGGAATGAGCGTGAAGCTCGTGCATCGTCTCAACGACTTTGAGGAACGGTTGGAGGCGTTGGAAAAAGCGAGGAGTCAACCTCCTCCTCCTAGCGGCGGCGTCCAAGAGAACGACGACGGCGACGCGACCGCCGAGAAGAGTAACAGAAAGATCAAAAGGATACAACAACAACATCAACAACAACAAAACTCGATAGCCGATCGACGACGACGATTGGACAATATGTACGCTAAACTAGAAGATTTAAAAGGATGATATCTAAAACAACGCTCAGCGCTTTACTTTGATATCCTACCATTCGCTTTACTACTACCAGTACTACTACTCTTATTACTACTAATACTACTACTACTCTTTTTAATCGTACACGCACATCATCTCTTGCTCTTGCGCGACTCTGTAGATGAAGTTCTCTAACCCCATGAGATGGACGCTGCTCATGGTTTTCCCCAGGTTGAAATACTTTCCCGCGCCTTCGCTGGAATAGCCGTACAAATCGACTCTCGTGCACAAACCCGACGCGAGGATATCGCCGGCTAACTTGAAACCGCCGGACGCGGCGCCTCTGGAGATTTTCTTATTTTCTTTCTTGTAAAGATAATACGCGGCTTCAAAGACCGCGTTTCTTCGAGGCGAAGGCCAGAGAATTGGTTTGCCTTTGAACGTGTTCTCGCTCAAGTCTTTCTTGGAGGCCACCATGCGTAGTTTTGTTTCGTCTTTGAACATGTAAAACTTTGCCGCCTTTTGTCCTTCTTGGCCGTATTCTTTCTCGTCGCCTCGGATTTTCCAATATATAACGTCGCTTTTCTTACCCACGCTCTTTTCATACTTCTTCATCGGACTGTTGTATCTAATAACGGTATCGTGCGCATCAATCTCCTTCCCTCGTTCGGATTTCAACACGTTCGAACCTACGGCGACGACGGCGCAACTCCCGAATCCGAGCGGTTTCACGTCCGGAAAAAAAATCGCCCACTTCTCCTCCGCTGGTACTTCATTCCCCACAAACAACCGTAAAAATGGATGTCTTGGATGCGTGATTTCCCTCGTGATGTTCATGTGTATCTTATCTTCCGGCCAGTAGTTGTTCACGCACTCTAACGTCCACAAACCGCAGCGTTGTTTCTCCTCGCCGAGTTCTCTCCAATATCGCAAATTCGCTCTCAACACGTCTATGAACTCGTTCGAAGGAGGCGCAAACGGTTGCGATTGTCCTCGAGATTTGCCGCCACCACCACCGCCCTTTTTACCGGTAAAACTACTGCTCCTCCGTCTTCTCGACTTTAACGACTTTAACGACGACCCACTCGCGAGGAGGACTCTTCGTTTTTCGTTGGGAGGAGGACTCGTCGTCGTCATCATCATCAAGTCTTTCGCCGTCCCAACATACCCACATTCCGAAGGCACGGAAAGTGCAGGACACGCTGGTTTACAATTCGTTTGCGTCCGTGTTGGAGGCTTTTGCACTCGAACGAGCGCCGCGTTCGTTGTTGTTGTTGTTGTCGTTATTAAAAGCGAAAACGAAAGAAACAACAACGAAACGTGTACCAAAAACATGCTCAGAAGACGCGCGCTAAACTCCTACATCCCGCATCTCTGCTTTTGAAAAAACTCGTGACTTTGCTCCCAATCATCATCGCGGTTTTATCATCACCGCGGGTCTTCTCGTGTGAACGTATTATCGCGCGCGTGCGTGTATTCGCTTAAAAAGTTGTGAAGAAGTAGAGAACACGTTTTCTCAGGGATGTGTGGGGAAGTGGAAAGTGGCAAAAAGAAAAAAATTGGCCAATTAAATTTGTGTTTTTGGGGATCAGTTTTTTTCTCTTTTTCGTTTGTTGACCAAAAAAACACAAGAGGAGAGAAAACCGCAAAAACAACAGACACATAAACACACACACGAGAGAGAGCATCATCATCATCATCACTAAAAGCGACGACGACGACTCTCTGTATCATCATCATGACTGTTTTTTCAACGCTCTTCGTCGCCACGCGCACGCGACCCGTCGTCGTACCAAAAACGAGCGTTGGTAACGAAGAAGAAGAAGAAGAAGAAGACGAGAAGAAGAAGAAGAAGAAAAAGACGAAGACGAAGAATAAAAAAAATACGACCACCACTTCATCAAAGTCGAGAACAACAACGACAGCACCATCATCGTCAACGCGCGATGGGACTCCGAACAACAACAGTAACAATAACAACAACGTGTATTTAGACACTCGCGCGGATCGCAAAACCGTACGAATCTCGAACCCGGTACCGGCAAGTTCCACGAAAAAAGCGAAGGAGTACACCTTTGACGCGGTTTTTGATCGGTATTCCACGAACGAACAGGTGTACAGAGACGTTTTCTTAAGGCGCACTTCTTCGTCGTCGTCGTCTTCGTCTTCTTCCTCCTCCCAAGAAGAGGATTTATACGTCGTGGAAACGATTTTACGAGGCGGCGTCGCGACGGTGTTCGCGTACGGCGCGACCGGTTCGGGGAAGACACACACGATGATTGGCAGAAGAGATGACCCGGGGATGATGATGCGGTCGATTCGAGACGTGTTCGATGGCGTGGAGAGGATGAATGAAGAGAGGAGAAAGAAGAGGAGGAGGGAAGGACGACGCGCGGGAAGCGAAGATGAAGAAGAAGAAGAGGAAGAAGAAGTAGAAGAAGAAGAACAAAAAGAAGGCACGTTGGAGGTGAGGTGTTCGTACGTGGAGGTGTATAACGAGAACTTGTACGATTTGCTGGCAGAAAAGAGGACAACTGTGCCGCATCAACAACAACAACAGCATCATCATCATCATCATCATCAACAACAACAATATTCTCATAATAAAAATGAATTTGATCTGAGCGCTTCGCTTTCGTCGAGCGTCGGAGTGTTTGGGGGCGGCGATTTGAGACAATCGCGAAATAGTTTTTCAAACAACGGGATCAACACGTCTTCACAACCAAAGTTGGAGTTACGCGAAGACTCAAGTCGTGGCGGTGCGGTAGTTGTTGGCGCTAGAGAAGTCGTCGTGTGTTCCCCATCGCACGTTTCGGATTTGTTGGAAAAGGGCAACGCGAGGCGTAAGACGGACGCGACGGATATCAACGCGACTTCGTCGAGATCGCACGCTGTTTTAGAGATTATCGTTTGCGAAAGAATTGGCTCTAGTTGCGACAATGATAACGAAAATGAATGCATAATAAAGCGCGGGAAACTATCGTTGGTTGATCTCGCAGGAAGCGAACGCGCGAACGAGGCAAACACGAGAGGCGATAAGTTGCGAGACGGCGTCAGCATAAACAAATCGCTCTTGGCTCTGGCGAATTGCATAAACGCGCTCGGACGGCGGAAAAAAGTGAGCGATACGCAAAACAATGCGAGTAATACGAATCGACGAGGTGGTGCACATCGTAATCATTCAAACCTTGCTCCCCCAAAAGCATCTTCGCAAAGGAAACCTACGACTACGGTATACGTTCCGTATCGCGACTCCAAGCTTACTCGCTTGTTAAAGGATGGTTTGAGTGGAAAGGGGAAATGTGTCATGATTGCAACCGTAAGTGAAGATGCCGAACAAGTCATCAACAACGCGAATACGTTATCCTATGCCAACCGCGCGAAATCTATTGAAATGATAAACCCATCGCATTCGTCGATTTCGACAGAGTCGCACCACGTCGCCGAGATGAAGAAGAACGGTGAGTATCGCAAAGTGGTCGAAGCTTTACAATCAGAAGTTTCGAGATTAAAGCTAGCGCTTGGAAATGCTTTAGATAATAACAGTAATGATAAAAGGGTTGCGGCCGAATCTGCGTCGTCGACGACTTCATCGAGACTGCACGGCTTCTTCTCGAGGCGAAATACTACAAAAAGCAATTCGATGTCAACCGCGAATGATGACGCCGTCCTGTCATCGGCAATGACAGATAGCATTCCGTTTGGCCGTTCAAAGTATCATAGCAACAATAAAGGAAGTACGCGCGATGGTGATAAATATGCAGCGACAACTTACGACGAATGCAAAACGTGCTCTTCTCGCATAGCGCTCGACGAACGCGTTGTACAGCTCTGCGACGAAATCACCGAAAATGTCGAAGAGCGAGTCAATTTTCAAAAAGCGTTGTTCGAGCTGGAAGCGGCAGATATGTCGAACCGCAGAGAACTCACTAGGCGTGGAAAACGCGTCGCAGCTGCTCGAGGTGAGGGCAAAGCTAAGCACGAAAAGAAGATTGCAAAGTTGCGCCAGCAACATTTACGACACGCGGAAGACTCGAAAAAATACGCGGACGAAATCTCAAGGAACGATTGCGTGAGAGATTTAATCAGCAAGAAAGTAGATGATTTAATATCAGGTGGTGGTAACTATAGAGGTAATATTGGTTTAGCGCGCTCTCTTTCCGAGTACCGCTTGGCGGTGGCGCGAAACGCGGAGTTACAATTTGCGTTAGCTCTGAGAGATCAAACGGTGGCAGAGTTGAGAGATGGAATCGAGAGTTTGCGAGCGAGGAAAACCACCATCGCGTTTGATTCATCGGCGCCGGCTTCAAATAATCCTGGGGACGTGGACGATAACTCATCGGTATCATCGTTTGATGACGACGAAGATGACGATGAAGAAAGCGAGCGCGGCTCGATGACGCACAAACGTAACGGATCGAAAATACCAAACATCGCATCGCTCTTTTCGGACGACGGTTTTGAGGAAGATGAAGAAGCGTGGAGGGAATACGAGCACCATAGGTCGGTGCGAAAGTCAACGCCAACGGGCGCGTCGATGAATATTACGGAGAGTAAAATGCGAGAATCGCGCGTTACGTCGTCTTTGGCATCCTCGCGTGCGCCGGCTGCTGCTTCCTCTTCTTCTTCTTCTTCTTCTTCTTCTTCGAAGCAACAGCCGGGAAGTAAGAGCGCTCCAGAGCAAAACGCAAACTCGTTATCAGCGCGCCGTCGCGCGCTCGCGATTGAACGCGCGGCGTTAAAAGCTGGAAACTTATCCGCCCGAGGCGGTCCAGCGCGTTCGGCGTCGGCTATTCCTTCTTCCTCTAAATACGGCGACATGATTCGAGACGCCTCGCTCATATTTAACCGAAACAAAATCGTGGAAACGACGACGAAGTCTTCTACGGTAGCAAACAACATGACGATACCCAAAGGAAGCGCAAAGTTCAACGAGACACGAGATCGATTTAGACGCAAATTTGGATGATAGTTACTGCCGTACTAGTTGTACCGGTATAATCCATGTATTACTTTCAACACTCTCTTTCTACTCTTAAAAATATTATATACTATTCCGCAGTTCAAGTTCGGACGAGCATCACTCTGAAACACGGCTGGCCTTCGTTCGTGGTTTGTACTTCTCTTTCCGTGGGTATACCCAGCGGATTTTCTTTCAACCATCCTTTTTTATACCAAGTAGGCACGAACCCCTCGTGTTCCTCGCCTTCCCAATCCGATACATCTGGCGCGTCCGCCTCGGAAATCACCTCTTCGTTCCCGTGTAAACTCTCGTCGACGACAAATTTCCCGTTTCCAAACTTCTCAAACTTATCGCGCATATCTTCCGCCACCTCTTTCACGTCCGATTGTAAAAACACTCTCGCCCCTCCTTCCAACCCGCTCGCTAACGCGTCCACCATTTCTTTTTGCACCACCCTTCGTTTCCAATGTTTTCTTTTAAAGTGCGGATCCGGAAACTGCACGCATACGAGTTCAACTTTCCCTCTTCTTTTCTCGTCTCTGTTATTTTCGTTGTAATCGTCCAACCACGGCTTCAAAGACACCGTGCAATTCCCAGCCGCAAAGGCGACGTTCTCGGAAACCTCCGCAAACTCCCCCCACTTCTCCCCTCTTTCCACCAAAGCCTCTCGAACGTCCACGCCTAAGAAATTCCTCTCGCGAAACCGCTGCGCCATCGCCAGCGGAAATCTTCCTCCCCCGCATCCCACGTCTATCGTCATCGGTTTCACCGGTTCTTTGAAAATCGCCGCCCAATCGGGCGCCCGCGATGGCGCGCTAAATTTCTGCGACAACGGGTTCACGTGCTGTCGACATCTCACGCCTTTCGCCGCGCCGCTTTTCATCGCTTCCTTCAAGTTCAAGGAAGCGAACGGTGAATCTTCCGCCATCAATTTCGCGCCGTGTTCGAGTTGGTACCCAGTCATCGGCGTGCCGTATTTCCGCGTGTGCTTCGGTGCCGGCGTCGGTCCTTTCTTTTTCTCCGCATCCTTTTTGTTCTTCTTCGCAGTTGTATTTGTTGTTGTCGTCGTGTTGTTGTTGTTATTGTTGTGGTTCGCATCAACATCTTCGTCCTCAAGAGCCGCCATTCTGCCGGAAAAAGATGCGCGCAAGGAACTCTCTTCTCTCTTCCTCGCACCTTCAAAAGAAATGTATTTTCGCAAACAGATGAGAGAAGCTCTTTTCGTCGTTGTTGTCGTCCTCGTCGTCGTCGTCCTCGTCGTCGTCCTCGCGTAGGTAAACATTACTTACGCGTCTTTCAAAGTGGGGAAATGACGACGACGAAAAGAATGAAATTCTCTCCATTAGTATTAAACGCAAAGCGCAAAGTGCGGGCCATTTAAAGCACAAACAGACACACGCGCGCAACAATCTCACTTTGATGACGATGATGATGTTTGCGTCGTCCTCCGCTTTTTCGGAAAAGGCGGCGTTTTTTTGTCCTCGCGGGGGTAGTGGTGCTTTTGTTCTGCGTCGAAGCGGCAAAGGCGTTCTTCCTCCTTCTTCGATGACGACGACGACGACGAAGCAGAAGACGACGTTTACGAAGAAGAAAACAAACCACGAAAGAAAAAGAAGTAAAAGAACTCGAGTCAAAGCTTCCGACGAGAGCGACGAAAACGAGTCTTCTTCTTCCTCTTCGGTGATGAACGAAAAGTCCATGCAAGAAATGCTCGCGAAATTAGAGCGAGCGGAGAAGGAGAAAGAACTGTTGCAACAGAAGTTGGAGGAGACGAATGCATCCAAGCGAGACGAAGAGAGTAATAGTAATGAAAATTTAACCATCGACGAACTGGCGCGAATGAAACCGAGGGGCACCGGGACAAAGTCTCGAATCGATGGGAGCATGCAACGCGAGCAGATTTTCGATTTTGGAAAGAATAAGAAGGACGGGAACTGGTTGCAAGACGGATTTGAATTCGTCTCGAAAGAACAGCCGAGCGAACAGTTGACGGTGGCGGAGATGAGCGAGGAAGATCAGAACACGGTGAACAGACGATTGGCGATTGGGATCGCGTTGACGGTTGGATTTATCGGGTTTGGGTTAATTCCGGATGATTCTATCGCAGGGAAACCGGAGAAGCCGTTGTTTTTTTACCTCGTGCCCATCGCGAGAAGTCGAGAGATTTTACGAAACTGCGAAGAGTTAGCCGAGGACGGAGACTTCGAGGCGTTGTTGAGTAACGTGAAATCTGTGTTGGGTGAACCAAACACGATTAAGAAGAATCTGTTAACCGCGTGCGTGTTTTTATCCGGAAGAGAAGAGGAAAGGGCGAAAGAGTTGGCGTTTAACATCGTCGAGGATATCGAGAAGGTTGATTTTAAGACGTATTTCGACACGCAACAGAAAACGTTCGACGGGGTGACTGCGAAGAAGTACGCTGATTTTAGCGCCAAGGCTGCGCACGCCGCGGTAATAAAGATTAACAGGTTCTTAGAGTTCTTCGACGCGGAGAGCAGACAGGCGGCGAACTCGCAAGTTGCGCCGTTTCAATCCAGGAAAAGAGTCGTCGTAGAAGAGAAAGAAGAAGCGGTAGCTGTACGGGCTGAGGAGACTTCAGATTTTTCTTCTTCTTCTTCTGAATAAAGAATAAAGAATATCCCTTTTTCCGTTCTATCTATTCGCGCGCGCGTGTTGTAATGATCATATTATTGTACCTGGTAGTGACAATAAAACCAAGTCTATGTGACATAATTCCCATTTGATCCAGCGCGAACTAAAAGTCATCTTCTTCGGTATCCGAGTCCATCGCGTCGTTGTGTACCATTTTCCATCCTTCCGCCACCAAGTGCTTGCGAACAGCTACGATGATAGGAACGCCGTTCTCACCAGACATGTCCGACTCGTCCTTCTCTGGTACGCCGGATTCACTCAGCGGTTTATCCGCCTGGAGTTCCACGCCTTTGTATTGACTTTTTATCATCACAAGAGAGAGAAAGAGTTTGTCAGTTCGAGGAAAAAAACGCACGAAATACCCCAACGAACGAACGAACGAACGAACGACGTAAAAAACCAACGGAAAAGAAAGAGAGAACCAACAACGAGCTGGGCGCACATTAACTCCCACGGCTCTTGAAACCCTTCCAACCGAAACAACTCCGCGACTGGCGGCAAACCAACCCTCTCGGCGATCATTTTTTTCAACTCCCTCGCCGTCGTTTTCGCAATGTCCACGTCCAAATCGAACTCGTCCAAATACATCGTTCGCGTCGCCATCGAACACTTCCAATATAAAGACCACTTTTCTTTTTGTAATCGCGGTTTGATCGAGAGTAACACCATTCTTTTATTATTAGTATTAGTGATAGTACTCGTACTCGATCTTCTTCTTCTTTGTCTTCTTCGTCTTCTTCTTTCAACAACCAACAACAACGCGTGTATTTTTTTTTCGTCCTGAAAGGTAAAAAAAATAAAAAGGCGTTTTTCTTTCAAAAAAGTAAAAAACCCTAAATGCCACTCATTCAAGAAGATACGAGAGAGGAGCGTTTTTGGGAAGCGTATGACGTTATTACAGAGGAATTCTCATCATCATCTCTCGTTCGCGCGCCAGAGAGAAAGAGAGAGAGAGAGAGAAAAGAGTACATACACACACACATAATTTAAAGCCGAGAGAGAACAACGCATAAAAAAGCCGTCATCGTCGTCATGTTTTTTGCGCAACAACAACAACAACTGTCGTCGATTTCGATCTCCTCCTCCTCCGTAACGACCAAAAGAAGGTGAGAAAGATTAGACATCATCGCGAGATTTTTCACTCTCTCTCTTGTTTGCGCGTCCGTCGCGTCGGGTCGGGTTGTTTTGCGACGAGATCGTCCTCGAAGAGTTCTTCTGCTTTACTTTCGGAGGGCGAGTATTCTCGTTCTTTGTCTTCTTCTTCTTTGTCTTCTTCTTCTCGATGATGATGATGATGATGAATGCGCGAGAAAAGAGATCCAAAGGATAGGGATCCGAGGGGGATTTTTAAAAGCTCTTGGTTTTTTTGCCCAAAAGTGTGACTCAGCAACAAGAAGGATACAGAGTACACTATATTCAGAACGCTCGCGAGACAGACGAAAGTAGTATTATTAACAATAAATTAACCCGCACAATAACAATCTCTTTTCTTTTACGCCAAACAACCGAAACATACAAAGCCGACGAACGTTCAATACTGGACGCGCCGCCGTCGTCCGAGCGGCGGGCGCCGCGGACGGAGGCGACGGAAACGTGAAATTCGCCAACAACAAAGCGGAGTGGGACGCAGTCACGGGCGGTAACGACGGTCTCATCGCGGTCCAAATCTCCACGAAAACGTGCGGTCCTTGCAAAGTCATTTACCCGACGTTCGTCGGTTTATCGGAAGAATTCGCGGAGAAGGCGACGTTTGTGAAAATCATGGGCGATACGGACACCGAGTCGAGAGCGCTGATGAAAGAGTGGGGCGTTCGCGTCGTGCCTTTGTTCATGCTGTGGAAGAACGGCGAGAAGATCGCGGAGTGGTCCGGGGCGAAGCCGGACGTGTTGAGAGAGAACGTCACGTCGGCTATGTAAAGAAGAAAGGATATCATCATCATCTCGCACGTGAAACCAGTTTATAATAGTACCGCGTGGTAAAAGTTAAATACTAATATTCGTCTTACAACACATCTTCACAAAAACACGCACATCAAAAGTTCAAAATTCCCCGCGAAACGATGTAAACGACGACGACGACGACGAAGAACAACATGTCCACATTCGACGATATCAAAAAAGGAAAGGAAGACGACGAGGAGGATTCAGACGACGCGTTGTTGTGGCAAATCGTCTCCTCCAAGCGCTCGGCGCGAGGGAAAAAACATCTCCGAAACGTCCAACTCGCGAAAACGAAATTCCGCCTCGGCGAAGACGAAGACAAAGACAAAGAAGAGGACGAAGACGACGACTTCGAAACGCTCGTGAAGGACACGGAGAGAAAACTCGAACGCGCGAAACGAGACGTGAAAGAGTCGATTTTTTTCGAGCGTTTCCTGCGCAGGCTGGTCGACGACGAAAACGAAAACGAAAACGAAACCGACTTGGAGGAACAACCACGAAGGTGGTTTTTGAAGAGGTTGTTAAAAAGTGTCACAAAAATGGTCGTTTTAGGCACCGGATCGTTCAGACACTCGGCGACGAGTCGGTTTCAGATGATGTTTGCACTTTTATTGGCAGAAGAATCCGAGGAGGAAGAGAGCGAAGAAAAGATGTTGTTTAGCGCTTTGAAGAATGTGTGTATATACGACCCGGCGTTCGGGAAGGTGGATTTGGAAGTTTTAAAACGGATGAAGGTGGGAAGAGAAGGCGTGAGCGTGGAAGCGTGGTCGGCGGAACGGTCGAAGGAGTTCGTTGAGAATAGCGGAGAAGAGAAGGATGAGAGAGTATTCGCGTACATGCCTCACTGCGAGGCGGATTTATACGAGGAAATTTTAGCGCACCGCTGGAATGTGGTGAGTAGCGGCGAAAACGAAGAGGACGATCCCCTGGGAAAGATACTTCTTTGCGGGAATAAGTTCTCTAACTATTACGAGCGATGGTCGTTCGCGAACAACTCGAGGTTGACCACGAAGACGAAACGGAAACCGAATCGAGTCGTAGTCGTTGGAAACCAGGAAAACGCGTGCATCGAGAAGGAAATATCGTTGGAAGATGAAACGAAGGAGTCGAAGTTTTCGTTACACAACGGAGCATTTAACGATACGGCCGTGCACGTGTTTAAGAGCGGGTTTGTTCGTCCTCGTTTTTAGATTAGTTTCAATCGTGTGAAATATTATTTCAACGCGCGCGCCTGCTGCTGCTGCTGCTGCTGCTGCTGTAAATACTTTAAAATCTTATACTATACTATTAAAGAAGAAAGTCGTTCACCATATTCTGCGAACGTTCTCTTAATTTCACTCTCGTCTCGTCGTTTCTCCACCCATCGAATAACCTCTCCGGAAATTGCAGTTGCGGCGCTAAGAATTCTTCTCCGCTCACGAGGAACCAGTCGCCGGACTCCACGAGTTGTTTCCTCGTCGCGCCCGGATACACCAATCCCGGGTCCACAAAAAACTCCCCGCTCTTTTCTAAAGCGGCATCTTCCGTTGCCAACCACACGTGCGTCTTACACCCTTCGTCCGCGTCGCGTATGCCAATTCTTCTCGCCTGTTCGCGAATCCATCGTTCGCGCTCCGGGTCGCGTTTGGAGGCGATTAAATCCGGAAATGAATAGCGAACTAGATCAGTGGTCACTATTCCCGGGTGAAACGAATTCGCGACCAATTTCGATATGCTATTTTCTTTTGCTAAATCGTCCGCGAACAAAATGTTGCACGCTTTTGATTGTCCGTACGCGTACCACTTATCGTATTTTCTATTCTTGAAATCCAAGTCGTTCACGTCCAGCGACAACTCGCCAATCATCGCCAATAAAGACGACACCGAAATCACTCTCGCCGGCCCTTTACTCGCGCTTTCATTCGCAAATAACGCGGGTTTTAAATTCTCATACATTAAGAAATGCGCTAGATGGTTGACTTGAAAATGACTCTCGTGGTTTTGCTTGCTCAGTTCGTACGGCGCGGCCATGATCCCGGCGTTCAAAATCAACGAATCCAACTTCTTCACGTTGCTCCCATTTTCCTCGCCGCCGTCGCCACTCTTCGACGACGTTAAATACTCCAACACTTCCTGGCAATACCCTCTGACCTCTTTCAAATCCATCAAATCGCAGTTACTTTTCATCGTCACAACGTCCGCATCGGGCTGGGTAGACAAAATCTCCTTCTTCGCTTTCTCCGCTTTCGCCGGCGTTCGCGCGTGCAGAATCACCCGATGGCCAAGCAGAGCCAACTGTTCGGACGCCGTTTTCCCGATGCCTGAGTTTCCACCGGTGATTAAAATCGTTTGTTTTCTTCCTTCTTCCGAGGCGAACGACGAATTGTGCGAAGGTGTCGTGGCAATGGCGGTGGTGAGACCAACGATGGCGGCGAGCAGGACGGTTTCTCTCCTCGTTGGTGGTGACATTTTTGCAGCGTCGTCGTCGTCCGATGTTTTCGCAGACGCTCTCGCCGTCGTCGTTGCAAACGGCGATGCGGACGACGACGACGACGACGACGGGAAAGTGTTCTTCTTTCGGAACGACGCGGTGCGAAAAGAACGACACGAGTTGCGTCCTCCCGATAATGCGAGAGAATTGGCCGTGAAGGCAGTCATCGTTTCTGCTCGTGTGGTTATGTATGCGCGGGCGTTTTAGTTTATTATGAAGAAGATTCCAGAAGTACTACCTGGGGTGAGCGAGAAAACAACGACACGACGATGTGTAATGTTTTATAGGCATCAAGAAGGATATTCTTTCGTTACAACATTACACACACACGCACCGTGTGTATACACATCCGCTCATCTCACTCACTTACCGATGTGGTCGCCATCCGTCCCATTTCTCTTGTGTTTCCCCAACGCGGCTTTACCGGCGACTTCCAACTCTTTCACGTACAATTTCTCCATCTCTTGCAACGGCAATTCGTCTTTGCCTCGACACAACTCAAACAAAGGCATTTGCAACGCCGCTGACCAGGAGAAGGATAAGTTCCACGGATCTCGAACAGTTTTCTTCTTGTTGATGGCATCCAATCGAGCCGCCGCGTCTTCTAAGCTTTGTCCGCCGGACAAGTAGTTCGCCGAGCGCATCGCCGTCGGGAAGCATCTTCGGAAAACTTCCAAGTTCGCTTCGGCGATTTCATCGACCGTGTACGTTTTCGGACAGTTTTTACCCGGGTTGACCATGTTCGATTTCAACAAAGCGCCTTCCATGTACACGCCGTGATCTAACATCGCTTTAAACAACACGGATTGGATCTTAACGTTGATTCTCACCGCGGTTTCTAAATCGTGATCGCCTTTCAACGAGACATCTGGTTCGACAATTGGAACCAAACCAACGTCTTGGCAAATTAACGCGTATCGAGCTAAATCCAACATGTTCGTCTCGATGGTCAAATCGCTCGGTTGACCGTTAACGATGTCGATATCCATCGGCGATCTCCACTTGGCAAATTTGCATCCGGCGTCTTTATATTCTTGCAATCTCACCGCCAACGAATCCAAACCTTGCATGACGGTCGCTCCAGATTGACCAGGCAACGCGTAAACTTTCAAGTGCGGCTTCACTCCCGGAACGATCCCAATCTCGCTCAACACCTGCGGGAACAGCTTCCCGTCGTGCTTCTTCGAGTTCGATTTCTGATACAACGTCTCCGGGTCGAGAATAGCCGCGGATAAATACTTATTCGCGTTCGGCGATTCAAACAACATCTGCCTGTACGCTCTTCGGTTCTCTTCCGTGTTCACCATCCCGACGTTTTCTAAGCGCATGCCAATCGTCCCTGGTCCTTCATCGCAGGCGGTGATGCCTTTCCCCGCGGTGCCGATTTGTTCGCAAACAGACACGAGTTCAGCTTTGCGTTCGGCGGAGAGATGTTCGCCGCCGTGGCAAGAGCACGGACCGAACGATTGCGTCGTCGCTGTTGTTGTTATTCCCCGCGTTTTCGCGATCCTCGAGTTCTTCTTTTTCGCGAGAGTGGAGGAGAACGACGGGGAAAACACAGTTGTTGTTTGACACATCATCATCATCTTTGATATCTTTTATTCCAAAGTGTAATCCTAATATCCGTTTTTTAATAATACTACTAAACGAGCACACAGTCGCGCGTTGTTCGTATCGAGAACGAGAGAGAGTAAACAAAGTCAAAGTCCTTCTTTTTCGCGTCGTGTGAATCAACAAAGAAAACAAAAGAGGAGTATGTTGTTGTTGTTGACTAATTTTTTGTGGCGAAGGCTCTGTGCTTTATCCACTTCTTTCGAGAGATTTCCCCTAAAAAGCTCCCTCCCCTCACGTGTGGAGAATGCACGTGACTTGATGAGCGTATCATTATGCAGCGACTGTTTCATCAAATACACTTCTTCCAATCGTAAGCGGCGGCGGGGTGATGATGATAATAATAAAATTGATTTCCAAATAACCCCGGAGAAACAATAATGAACAATAGTGAGCACATACTATCATAAATAAACGCGACGATGATGATGAGGATGATGATGATGAAAATGTTGACGCGTTTTAACCACCACCACCACCACCGAGGAGCGGCAAAAAAAGCGACGACGACAGTGACGTTGTTCTCGAGGAAGTTTGTTTTCAAAAGCGGCGACAACGACGACGACGACGGCTTTTCTTGCGATGATGATGATGATGATGATGTGTACGAATCTTTTTCTCTCGACCACGACCACGACCCGCGCAACGTTTTGGATGATGCGATTTCGGGGAATTTTTTCATCGGGCACCACGAGAAGAACGGGAGAGGTTTGTACGCGAGTCGGGACGTGACGAAAAACGAAAGCATATTTAAGAAGAAGAAGAAGAAGAAGAAGAACAACAACAACGCGGGAGGAGGGACAGAGGGGCGGCAAAAACCAATCACGAGTCATCCGACGATTTGGAATTACGATTTGGAGTGTTACTTGTGCCTGGGAGAGCTCTCAAAGAAGAAGAAGAAGAACAACAACAACAACGAGGAAGTATCATCAGATGGGAGATTTTGCAGCGTCGAGTGCGAACGAGACGCGAGAGCGAGTTTTTACGAGACGGAACAAACGATGGATTTGAGAAGGATGGAGAAGTATTGCGAAGAGAACGAGTTGAAGTTTCCGTTGATGGCGCTGAGAATAGCCACAAGAAGCGTCCAAAGGAGCTTTCGGTTGGACGCGAACGCCAACGCGAACGCGAAAGCATCCGTGCAATTCATGGTAACACAAAGCATGCGCAAAAAATTGATAAAGGAAATGAACATTTCCGAGGAGGAGGTGAACCAGATGACGCCAGAGGAAGCGGCGAGGAGGATTCGAGAAAATGAAGAAGAAGAAGAGGAGGAGCGAACGAACAAGAAAGAAGAGGGTGCGATGAGTATAGATAGAAAAACTATGAAGAAATATGCGAATGTGGCAGAGTTGTTGGTGCACGCGCACGTAGACGAGCACCAAATGTTTCCTTCGTGGAAAGAGGAACACGCTCTACTTTTACAAACGTTGGAATCGTGCGAAAAGATTCGCGACAGCGAGGAAGAGAAGGAGAAAATTCGGTCAGTGTTCGATATACGGTGGTACGCGGATTTAACCACGCGGTTTCACTTGAATTCGTTCAAGGTTGAATATCCGGTAAGCGCTTCTACTTCTTCTTCTCAGGGAGATTTTCGAGCGATGATGGAGCATACCTTAGCGTCGTCCATTCGCACGGGTGCGTCGAACGGATCCGCTATTTACGCGTATGGCTCCATGTTCAACCACTCCTGCGCTCCTAACGTTAACGTCGCCTGGCCTGAAAGAAACCATCTCGTCGAGTTTGTCGCCAACGAGAATATAAAACAAGGCGAACAACTCACCATCGCGTATATCGATTTGAACGAAGATTGGTCGTTGAACGTAGCGAAACGAAGAGCGCAGTTGGAAGAAGCGTACGGTTTTGTGTGCGAGTGCCCGAGATGCGTTTCGGAAACGCAGAATTAGGTTGACGAGTCATTTAGTGCGCATTACTATGAGTATTATTATTAGTACGAGTATGCTGCGTGAGGTGAGGTTATTAGTATTTTAGTCAAACACAAGATGGACCCCAAACAAAAAGGGTAAAACAGTTACCAAAGCACCCCCGACGCGATACGTTCGCGCGCGCACGGTAGTCTGTTTAACAGCCACATCCAGTCTCAATCATATCCCCGAATTCACTCGCCCATGCTTTAAACCCACCTTCTAAATCAGCAATATTGGTGTAGCCGGCTTCACGCAACGTCGCAGATGCCTTGGCGCTTCGCCCGCCCGCCGCGCAGCCAATCAACAAAGGACAATCTTTCCTTGGAAATTTCATCTCCACCTCCTTTACAAAATCCGGATTGACTTCTGGTGGAGGCCCCATGCTCACGAAGTAAGGAATGCACGTGGAATTCTTGTGATGTCCGACGGTTTCAAACTCGTGTTTCGTTCGGACGTCCACGTAGGCGTATTTTTGCGACTGAATCAGTTCCAAAGCTTTTTGTGGTTTCACCAATAATTTTTGCGCGTTTGGAGATGATGATGATGACGATGATGATGAAGATGATGACGACGCGTGAACCAGACCTCTTTGTCTTCCGTTGCTTTTTGGACCACCACTCGGAGTCGTCGTTCTCGCTGATGATGACGACGTCGGAAGTGGTGATAACAACATTCTTTTGAGAGAGAGAGAAAAAAAGTGTGACGCCGGCGAGTGTGAAAGATCCAATTTTCCCTTCAACTTTACCTGCGTTACATCCTCTCCAACATCTCCTCGTTCGCGACGCGTTGAGAGAGAGAGAGAGAGAGAGAAAAAGGAGCGCGACGACGACGACAAGAGAGAGAGTTGCGAATGAGATCCACACGATGCTACTTTTCACTTCACAACTTTACGCGCTTCATCCTCTCCAACATCTCTTTATTCTTCCTCTTCGTTTCTTTTTCCCTCTCTTCTCTTCGCTTCGACGAGTCGTCGTTGTTTCTGTTGTTTCTGTTGTTTCTGTTGTTGTTGTCGTCGTTGTCGTCGTTGGACGAGGAGGACGAGGAGGACAAAAAAAAGAGTTTCTCTTCCAACTGCTCGCTCCTTTCCGGCAACGCGTACAAAACCATCGCCGGTCCGAACGTCACGCACGCGCACGCGTAACTCGTTTTGAACCAATTGAGATGTTTTTTTTTATACGCGACGAACGACGACGCGAGCGAGAGCGACCCGAGGAGTAAAAGAGGTCGTTTCAGAGGCGTCCACTCCTCCTCCTCGGCGGGTGCTTTTTTGTCCTCCGCCATTCTTCTTCTTTATTATTATTATCACGTCGCGAGAACAACGTTGAAACAACAACAACAACGAGAACGAGAACGAGAATGCGCTGCTACTTGTTTCTGCATTTTTTTCACAAAACAAATATTTTACTCGTCCATAATGAGATGCCTGAAAACGACTCTCTGATCAGGGAACACGTGCCTCTCTGCTGAAAGGTCAGAGAGTCACGACAACCCCACTCGTCCGCGCGATGCTCAGTAATACTACCACTAGTACTACTGCTCCGAAGAACAACCATCATCGTCGTCGTCGTCGGAGACTTTTGAGAATATTGAAACGAGTGCGCGTCTTCTTTTGGTTGCCCGTTGCCGCCTAATTAAATATCTCTTTTTTTTTAAAAAAAAAGCGACTTTTTGAGCGACTTTTTGTCTTCCATGACGTGAGAAAGAAACCCAAACGACACAACAACGCGCGACCGAACAACAACAACGCGCGACGAACAACACCACGCGCGAACGCGCCCTACTTTGAGAAGAGAGAGAGAGAGAGAGATCATGAGCGAGGACGACGAAGAAAAGAACGACGCAAAAAACGAGTTAATACTGAGACGTTCCCTTTTCGAAGAATCAGATCTGTTGTTCTCGCAACACCCCTCGTCGACTTTGTGCCGCTTGGCGTCCAATCCTTCCCCTCCCGGGGTAACGACTTTTACCACCACGTCGAAGAAGACAAAGAAGAAGAAGAAAAAAACGAACGATGATGAAGAAGAGGTGCAACAACAACAAAACCCCAACAAAAACAACGATAAGTCGTCGTCGTCGATGGAAAACGTCGTCGTCGTCGCGTGCAAAGTATACGCGTGCGAGGAAGTGTGCGAAAACAAATACCAGATTCGGTCGAAAACGTGTCGCTCGTGCTTAAACGCCAAAGAGGTATTCGTCGAAAAAGGAGACGAGATGGCGTCGCGGTTTTGTCAAAAGTGCACCAAGTTTCACGGCGTGGATATGTTTGAAGGCGGAAGGAAAGCGTGTAAGATGAGTTTGAAGAAAGTACAGGAGAAGAACAAGGTTATTTTCGCGAAGCAAAAGATGTTGTTGAAGGAGTGGGAGGAGGCGATGACGCGGAGGACGACGACGACGACCGCGGTGAAGAGGAGTACGAAGGCGAAGAAGGAAAAGAAGAAGACGAAGAGCCATGAGAATTTGCCGGAGGAATCGAAAGATAGGAATACCATTACGACTAGCGATACTCAGACCATGAACAACCGGAAAACGATGATTTTGAAACCGTGCACGATAGACAGTTTGTACTCTACAGACGAAGGCCACGAATCGAAAGCCGCGGCGGCGGGTGCGCCAATCGTAACGAAAACAATGGGACGCGACCAACAACAATCATGGCCAGCCATCGTCGCCGTCAATCGCGTCGATCGGGTACTCGAAGCAATAAAAGCCGAGAAAAGAAAAGAAAGTTTACTGGGTTTGAATTTGGTTAAACGACGGAAACGCGTTGAAGAAGAAGACGAAGATGTGGTGATGGCTGCCGCTCGAGAAGAAGAAGATCGGCGAGAGGAAGAAGAAAAAGAAGAAGAAGGAATAGACGATCCGATGGAAGGGGAGGAAGGAGAAGATGACGATGAACGTAAAGAGCATACCGTCAACGCGAAGAAGCCGCCGAAGATAAAAAAACTTCCATCTTTGGTCTCAAACATACTCGTTCGATCGATCACGCCGACGCTCTCTGTAGTTCGATCGAACACGCCGACACTGTATCGCGAAGTGATGGAGTCCGAATTGAATAAGTTTCGCGGACTGTCCTCCAAGCTCTCGCCGCCGCCGCCGCCGCCAAAGGATTGATTGGTGCGTGCGCGTGTGCGTGTGTATATAAACTGATACCATTTTTAACGCAGTAATCGAAGTGCGTATTGTACAAAACGTATTATTAAAGTGAATGAACGATGTTGTCGTTTTTACTCTGACTCTTTCTCTTTCTCTCTCCATTTATTCATGCGCTCGCGCGCGCGTTTTTGCGTATAAATGACTCTTTCTCTCTCTTTCTCTTTCTCCATTTCTTACACGCACGCGCGCATACACTTTTCCGCGAGACTTTCGACGATGAAGCGCAGCAACACCGCGGCGAGAAGAAGAATGGTTGCTTCTTTGCTCGGCGATCAATACCGATCTTTTCACCTCCTCTCCTCGGGAAAGTTTAATAACGTAAAGTTCTTTTCCTCCTTTTCCTTTTCTCGAGCGGCAGCGGCGAGTTCGTCGTCGTCGTCAACGGAATGGAGGATGCGACGGATGCGAAGCGTTCAAAGCGCGCCTATTCATCGCGAGCAGCATCTGAAACTACAACAAATACAAAAACAGGTACAAATACGTTCGTTGAACGTGCACGAATACCAAGGCGCGGACATCATGCGCAAATTTGGCGTCCGAGTTCCGGATTCTATCGTGTGCAAGACCGTGGAGGAGGTGCAAAAAGCCTCGGAGCAGATGAAGTGTTTAGGCGACGACGAGGTAGTGATCAAGTCGCAAATATTAGCCGGCGGGAGAGGATTAGGGACGTTTAAGTTTGGCGGGTTCAAAGGAGGCGTGCACATCGTGAAGAATGAGATGGCGAGAGAAACGGCGGAGAAGATGCTCGGCAACGTGCTGGTGACGAAACAGTCCGGGCCGGAAGGAAAACCGGTGAACGCTTTACTCGTGGCGAGGAAGATGAAGTTTGCGAAGGAGATGTACTTTGCGATTTTGTTGGATCGCAAAAGCGCAAAACCGATGATTATCGCGAGCGCGGAAGGTGGGACTTCTATTGAAGACTTAGCGGAATCGAATCCGGAAAAGATTATTAAGAAGTACATCGATATTAACGAGGAAAGTGGCGGGATTAAGAGAGAAGACGCGTTAGATTTGGCGGAGAAGTTGGGGTGCGCGGATAAAGAGGACGCCGCGAAGCAGTTTCAAGCGTTGTACGAAACGTTCAAGAAGGCGGATTGCACGATGATTGAGGTGAACCCAATGGCGGAAACCACGGATGGGGTTTTATACGCCGCGGATGCGAAATTGAACTTTGACGACAACGCGGAATACAGGCAAAAAGATATCTTCTCTCAACGAGACGCTTCGCAAGAAGACGCGAGAGAAGTCGAAGCCGCGAAATACGATTTGAATTACATCGGTTTAGATGGCAACATCGGGTGCATGGTCAACGGTGCCGGTTTGGCGATGGCGACTATGGATATCATCCAAGGTAAAGGAGGGTCTCCGGCAAACTTTTTAGACGTCGGCGGCAACGCGAGCGAAGAACAAGTCGTCGAAGCGTTTAAGATTTTAAACAAAGATCCAAAAGTGAAGGCGATTTTGGTGAACATTTTTGGAGGAATCATGAAATGCGACGTGATCGCGTCTGGCATCGTCAACGCGGTCAAAGTGGTTGGATTGAACATCCCGTTAGTCGTTCGCTTAGAAGGCACGAACGTGGAGGAAGGGCGAAGGATTATGAAACAATCCGGATTGAACATCGAGACGGCGAAAGATTTGGACGACGCGGCGGACAAAGCGGTCAAAGCGATTGCGTAAAATTAATGATTTTCACACGACGTGTACGAAACAGACACGTGTACATATATCACACAAGATACTAAAACTGCTTCAGAACAGATGAAGAGACTACTACTACTACTACTACTACTATTATTACTACTCGGTCGCGCTATCGGACACTCTAAAGAAATATTAGGACGTGCCGAACGTACG
>Ga0257106_1000267_pt1 | contig 32648 bp, 22 predicted proteins | sample LP_taG_3_FD_190177 | JGI IMG/M metagenome (GOLD analysis project Ga0257106, IMG submission 190177) | Marine microbial communities from Northeast Subartic Pacific Ocean, Canada - LP_J_2011_P26_10m | ecosystem: Environmental > Aquatic > Marine > Oceanic | place: Canada: Northeast Subartic Pacific...
GAAAGCTGGAACCGGTGCGTTCAAAGATTAGAGAAGAATAAGAATATGAATAGCGTAGCTTTAGATAGGTTAGAACACTTGCGCGCGAACTTTAGATTGTAACAACACATTTTAACGCATTAGTGCTCTTCGTGTAGATGTGTATTGAGACATTTTGAAGTTTTTTAATACCGGCTGGTGGCTCTCTCGGAGCTGCCGAGAGTCTCTCGCGAAAAGTCGAAAAAGCGCTTTCCTCCGCGACGTGAGATTTCAGATTATTTTAAGGAGATTTGTGAGTCACGATTTTCCGTCGTTTCGCTTTTTGCTGCAAAAAAAAAACACGCATCTCTTCCCCCGCGTTAATAAAAAAGCGCAGATAAGATACTACTCCATCAAACGCAGCGCGACTGGAGAACGCATCGTCATCGTCGTCGTCATCTTCTCGGTGCGCGCGAAGTAGTTTCACCGCACGAAGAACGAAAGAGAGAGAGAGAGAAGAAGAGGCGCGTTTATATAAAATCTTTTTTCTCGCGACTCTTGAGGAGAGAAAAAGCGTCGGTTAATTGGATATATATCCGCGAAAGGACGCGAGAGACGGATGAGCGCGTTGACGCACGCGTTGGACGATCATCTCAACCTCCAAAGACGAAACAACAACAACAACACTAACGGTGGTCGTGGGAGCACTACTGGTAAAAATGGTCGAAATTCGAGCGACTCCACGTCCACGTCGTCGCCGGAGTTTTCACCGGAAGTGACTCTTCGAGACGAAAACAAAACGCACGGATCCGGATCCGCAATCGCCTTGTTACGAGCAACCGTCTGGGAAGAGGCACAAAAAAGAGGCGAAAATTTCGGCGGTTGCGAAGCGGATGGCGACGAGGAGGAGGAGGAGGAGGAGGGCGGACAAAGACGAGGAGGAGGAGGAGAGCCGATGATTGATGCGAAAACGCGCACTATTTTGGAGACGGAAAACGCGGAGCAAATGTTCGTTGGGAGGAGATCGATGGAGATTGAACAAGTTGCGAGTTTCGGGAACATTCAAATAGCGCCGGCGGTGTCTGGGCCGCAAACGCAAGCGTTTAGCGGGATCAGTTCGAGACCAAGGGAAGTGCCTCGCGTGAGACGAGTGACGGTGTACGACGACATGGACGAGGATAGTAACGATGCGAGCAGTCCTGGGAGGAAGCGGAGAGGCGCGTTGACGAGTTACTTGGCGATCGAGGCGGACTTGTTGAGCAGAAGCGACGAGAACGTCGGGATGTTTTGTTCTTCCCCGAATAGGAAGAATTTTACCTCTGCGCCATTCGCGGCTGTTTTTGCCGCTGGGAGAACGAGTACGGGAGTAGGGTCACCTTTAGGTCAACCGTCATCACCAAAATCGACGTCGAAAAGGTTTTATTCTGCACCTTTTGCGACGGTATATGGATCGCCGAACGCACCCTCCAGTCCTGCGAGCAAAATGAACTCTTCGTTACATTTTTAAAACAGAAAAAAAACGCGCTGTACATATGTAAAGCACACATGAAGAATCAACAACAAATAGTAAAGTCCAATAGCAAAGCAAATAGTAGCACATGAAGTTTCGCGGGGATAACGCAAATATCCTGCTCGCGGGTTGTATATATACGAAAAAGAAAGTATTGCACATAACGATAATTACCGTAGGTACCAAGTACCGCGTACCCACCACACGGTAGAAATAATTGTCTCTTTAAAATACAAGGAAAACACAAACGCACGCATGCGCAACACACGCACAACACAAAGAGCAAGCAGCTCGGTCTGGTCTCTCTCTCTCTCTACAAAGTTTTAATATCCTCTGTTATGACCAAATTTACACCTATGTCCCCACGAACACCGTCCAGTTTGCGCGAACGCGCGACAAATTTGACTCTTGAACGTCACCATGAGAGGCACGGAACCGCCTAACAAGGTTGTTCCATTCGCCCCTCGCACCGCTCTCGATGCCTCTTCGACCGATTGGAACCCAATAATTCCAGTCGTCGCGATGCGCGTGCACGATATAATGCGCCCAAACTGCGCAAACGCGTTCACTAAATCATTTTCATTACTATCTGTTGGCAACCCTTTGATGTAAATGTTCTCCGACGGTGGATTGGTCATCGCAGAACCGCCGACGCCGCCACCACCACCGCCCGCCTCGCCCCCACCTCGTCCACTACTACCAGCAACCCCGGAACTATCCGTATTCGCAAACTTCACCTGTAACGGCCTGTGCGCCAAATCTTCTCTTAAAACTCTTCCGCTGACTTTCTCAATCGCTTTCTCCGCCTCCTCGTACCTTATGAACTTAACGAATCCATATCCTTTCGAGACTTGCGACATTTTATCCCGCATAATATTCACGCTCTCCACTTCCCCGCACTCCTCGAACAAGTGTTTCAACGACCCTTCCTCCATATCTCTCGGAATATTCCATACGTACAAATTTGAATGCGTCGGTAAACTGGCCATAATCTGCTGCTTCGCGTTGAACGACACCGACACTGGCATCGCACCACCGATTTCGCTCACTATCATCTTCCCGTTTGCCTCTTTCACTGCCACCTCTGCTTCCCCAACCGTCTCAAATCGTATCAACGCCGTCGTCGCAATCACGCGACAACTCACAATCTTCCCAAACGCGCCAAACTTCTCGCGCAAAATCCCTTCGTCGATATCCAAAGGTAATCCTTTCACGTACACGTTATCCGTGGGAATCGACGCCACGTCTACGCCCGTCGCGCCAATCATCCCGCCGTGTACCCCCATCAACCCGTTCGAATCCGTGCTCGCGAATTTAATCTGCAACTGCTTATCTTTCACGAATTTCCCGTGTAACTTCTCCTTCGCGTTCACCGCGTCCTCGAACTTCACGTACTTCACGAATCCGTACCCTTTCGATTGCTTCGTTTGCACGTCTCGCATTATCGTGCACGACTCCACGGTGCCGAATTTTTGGAACAGAGTCGATAACTGCCGCTCGTCCATGTCTCGAGGAATAGACCACACGTACAAGTTGGAGTGCTTCGGTTTCTTACCGCTCTCCCCACCGTAGTGGTTATAGTTCGTCGGGTAATTATTCGTCGTGTTACTGTTGATGTTGTTGTTGCTCGAGTTGTGGTGGTGTGCCCGCACGTTGTTGGTTTCGCCGCTGTTGTTCATCGTCATCATCTGATCGTCTTGGTTGGACGACGCGCGCTTCCGATTCACCGGTAACGAAGAAGGAGGATGAGGGGCGATTGTGTCGACATTGTCGTCTCCTCCTCTCGTCGCCGCCATGCCGGGTCTGCGGAAAGGCATGTTCTCGTTGTTGGTGATTACGAGAGTGTGATGACGACAACGACGACGCGCGCAAAGGGTGGTTTTTTTGTGATGACGGAAGAAGAAGAAGCGAGGATGTTTAAACTTCTTTGTGACGAACAACGCGGGAAAAGTGTGTCGAAGTAAAATAAGGAAAATTCCAAGAAGTACTTGAATATATATGTACCCGATGCGTATGTACGAATAAAACTCTAATCCCATTCAGATGGCTCTTCTTCTGTCGCGCCTCGTTGCACTTCTCCCTCTTCGACCACGTCGGGTGGTGCTTGAGAGGCGGGCGGTTCTGGGGTTGGGTCTCGTGGCGGCGCGAAGGTTTCCGGAGGAGGCGCCGCCGCTTCCGAGACCTTTTGTTGTTGTTGTTGTTGTTCTCCTCCTTCGAGATGCGAGAGAGAGAGATCGCTTCGGAGCATAGAAAAGTCGCCGAGTTGCGTCGTTGCACCGGCAAACCCGCCGTATTGGTTTTCGAGGGAGAACGCGAGGTCCTCATGGTGGTCTTCCTCGTCGCCGTTTTCGCCGGTACTTTTCTTCATCGCTATGGAGAGGTCGCTGTCGATTTTGATTTTCGCTTCCGGGCGTTGAACGCGGTCTATGAGGCGGTGACCGGTGGATTGGTACGCTCCTGTTGTTCCAGTGCCAACGCTTGGACGACGATGTTTGCCCTCGATTCGGTCTTTCGCGCGTCTTCGGAGTTCGCTTAAAACGTCTTTTGCCGGTTGAATGGTTTCGTGCTTGGATAAATCGCCAAAGTCGGTGTTGTTGGACCACTCGTCGAGAAATGCGATGCATTTCAACTGCGTTTTCTTGGCGATATCGTATGCACGTTTCCGGAGATTGACGTCGTGGGAAAGTTGCGATTCGCCACGCATGATACCTCTGAGCATCGGCCGGAGATACTTTTGTATATTTTCGACGACGAATCCTTTCGCTTTCACGGCCACGGCGAGAATATCGGAGCTCCCACCTTCGGAGCTGTGTACGTCCTCGATTACCGCTTTCATTATGGCTGAACACAAGGCTAACGGTACTATTTTACGCTCAATTTCAAGTTTTATTTCGGAATCATCCTCGTTGTCGTCGCCAACACCACTACCAGCAGCAATCACGGCGTCAGTTTCCACGTTTTCATCCGCGAGCTCTTTTAAACCTTCAAAAATTTTATCCGCACCAACGTCGCCGTGTTTCTTCACAAAGCGATACGCTTCTCTACCTGTGCTGCTCACTATCGAGAACATTTTGTTCTCGCGAATACTTGTGCGTACTTTATTTATGAACGCATCCGAGCCAAATCGAACGGCTTCCGGGACAAACGCATCTGCCAAAGTCGTCGGCGACGCCGACATAGACTTTCCATTTGGCGGCGATATGTGCGTCCCGTTCGAGTTCATCGAATGCAACGATGTCGGTGGTCTAATGCTATTGTCTTCACCTTTCACGGCTGATATTATCGACATTACGTTTAACGGCTTCATCGATTGCTTCGTCGCGCGTTCGCTAAGGAGTCGATTCCTCTCTCTGGTATTTTCAATCATCTCGTTTATTTTGTTCGCACCTCTGCGAACTTCCTGTTCCGTCCCTTCGACAACCAAACCCGTAGGAATCTTCGCGTCCACTGTCACCGTCGCCCCAGTTACCATCCGAATCAAATCTAACTTCTCCTGCGATGACACCACGTTGAAGAAATTTTTACAATCGTGTCGTCTCGTAACTTTTGGTTGTTGTTGTTCCTGAATCATCTGCCTTTGTTCTATTATTCTAGGTTTCTTAAGCGATGATTGTCCTCCTTGTTGTTGTTGTTGCTGCTGATATGCGTCGTGAGGCCTCGCTAATCCAATCGCCGAAGATGCTATAGGTAATTTTGCCCACTCCTCTCTCGCTTCCGATGTTTTGCGTTTTAATCGATTGCCTTGTAATGACATGGTATGCGGTTCTTTCTCGCGCGTTTCCACCCAATCCTCGTCTGCTTTTTTCCCTTCTTCATTTTTGTCTTTCTCCTTCTTTCGCGCGGCGTCGGCATTCGTCGTCGGCGCCGACGCTTTCGTCTTCTTCTTCTTCGTCGTTTCTTCCTTTCCTGCTGGTTTCCCTTTGATTCCCGAATCGAAAAACTTAAACACCTCGGGTTTACTCCGGTACCGATTCCCATCCTCGTCGAAATAGTACGCGTCGTAATGTTTTGAATTATTACCCTTTATCACGCGTTTGCTCGCAGACACGTTCCATCCTTTCAGAGCTTCGAATGGATCTCTCGGCGTTGCCTCGCGTTCACGCACGGCGTCGCACATTCGCTGCCAAAACTCGATTCGTTTTTTTCGAGTTTCCTCCGTTGGGTTTGGAGACGGGTCGGAGGTTGGGAGTGCGGGGTATTTCGACGACGACATCAGTTATGCTTTGCCGAGCGTCGCACCGTGTTGCGCGTGGTACTGGTGGATATACAGGAAGGAGCGTATGAGCGACAACTCTGTTTACGATTTTTTTTAAGGGGGGAGACAATATGAGGAAATCGAACGAGTTCGTAAAGAGATATTTTTATACGACTCGCATGTCGCAAACGCTCAAAGTTTTTTTCGGAAGTTTAAAAAGAAAAAGTCTCGCAGCCTCCATCGGAGGTTAAGCAATCCACGTAACCCTTAACTATTCTACCGAGTAAACTACCGATTTGTGCGTCTCTTTCGTATATTTTTAGATCTGGTAAATAATCCTGACGATAGAAGACTTTCGAGTTTTCGCCTACGCGCACGAAGGATACGCCTTCGAACGAAGGATCGGCGTTGAGGAATTGTCTCGAGATATACGTGCCATCTTTTGTACACAGTTCAGCAGATATGGTCCAGTTACGTCCGTAAATGTACGTAGAGCACATGTTGCTCAATGTTTCATCGATTTCGGATACATTGTTAGCGGAGTAAAGCCCGTCTGTATACACCGATTCTTCCGAGTAGAGACGCTTGCGATTTTCAGCGCAGTGCACGCCGTCGCGAGCCGCTTCCAATTTCTCACTCGTAAAGTATTTAGAACACGACGGGGAAACCTGGTTTGGCAAAGTTTTCTCAGATCCGTCTGCAAGGACAGCCATAATTGGTTGCGTGATTTCCTCTTTACAACGTTGCTTCTCGTTCTCATCTCCTAAGAATGAAAACAAACACCGTTTCTTCTCCGCGAGTAACGAACCGATCAAAGGCACGTGTTCGTACAGTTTACCCTCACCGAAAAAGTCTCGCCAGTCGTATACTTTAAAATCTGCGTTGAACTTGATGAACGAAACACCAGGCACGTTCTCAATCGGATCCGTTTTCAACTCGCCGAATTTCCAACCGGTCGTGTTGTACATGAAAAAAGGGACGTACAAGTCATCTTCGCACACTTCTCGATACACCTCTAAACTCCACTCCTCGACTAAATCTTCCGAGAGTAGATTTTTAAACAGCAACTCGACCTCGGATCGATTTCTACCGACGACGGAACCGTCCGTGCACACGATATCGTCCGCGAAATGCGCGCTGCACTCTTTCGCGGCGTTTACGCCGGCGTCCGGGCATATGAGAAAAATCTCTCGCGCTTTTTCCAACTGCTCTTTGGAAAAATTTTCTTTGCACGAAGGGGAAACTTCGTCAGGAAAGGAGGAAGTGAGCGCGAGGGCGTTGTACGATACAGAACTGGTGTTTTCCGCGCGAGCTGTATTAAGTAGCGATGCGCCGAGCAGTGCAAAGAGTGTGAGGAAAAAGTGACGAAGCATGGCGCGTGATGTAATGAATGAAGAGAGAGGGAGAGAGGGAGAGATTTTTTTTTTAAAATACGAGGGAAGAGCCTCGTTGTTGTGGACTATTGGTGTTTTTATGAACAATAGGTGTTTGAAAAGAAATTTCACATCCGTGTGATTAATCTCTCTGTGTTCTGCTCGTGCCTCTCAATCGAAAGTCACCTCCTCTAGATAGTCCTGCGCATCCTTCCTCTGAGATCAAGCATTCCGAATATTCCGTAGTGATGCGTTTCAATAAGCGACCGATGATCGGGAGATTCTCGTTGGCGTATATTTTCAGATTGTCCACGTAATCCCTTTGATAGAATGCTTTGTTATTTCCCGCATTGAAAACAATCTTGCTCATTCCAGTAATATCGGTAATATAGTCATAAGAAAGGGACATGTTGAAGGAGTACGAGGGGAAGTAAGTATGTTCGGTACACTCTTCTTCGAATACTTGTAAGTATTGCTTCGTGAAGTTATAAGCAAACATATTCGTGAAAACGCGCGATACTTCCTCCTTATTCGAAGCAGACACCGTACCATCCGTGTACGTCATTGAGCTGTCGAAGTTATCCAAACAGGCTGTCTTATAATTGGTGCTTCCAGAGTCTTGATTGCAAGTAATTATATGCCGCGCAATTTTCAAGCGTTCCGGAGAAAAGTGTTCGCGACAAGACAACGATACCGTACGAGGTACGTGATCTTCAAGCACCGCGCAATCTGCACTCGTAAGCCACCGCCACCCGCATAAGCACATCAGTGCAAGATGGGTCCAAGCAAACATGAGTATATTTGGATTTTATGGATGTGTTTTTGTGTGCCTGAATGACATATTCTCATCATTTTTAATATAATATCCAAACGATCATGTGATTGTCAAACGAATACTTCAAAACCAGAAATTCACACTTATCGAAGTTGAGAGAGACCGAACGTAATGCCACGCGCCGCGTGGGATGAACATAGCATCTCCAGGGTTTAATATTGTGTCAAAGTACGTCGCTTCTGCGAATTTTGGAAACTTTTTCGAGTCTGGATTCTCCACATCCTTCACTAAACTTCGCGTGAACGCGTTCACTTGATTCTTCCCAGCAGCCCCCGTAGTCATGACTGCTTCGGAATAGAGCTTCTCGGTTTGGTCATCGAGGTATATGCGAACGTATTTAAATCCACTCACTTGTACAAATACGTTATCATAAGGGTCGCGATGAAGTGATGTTCGGGTTTCTCTCGTGCCTATCCAGAGATTCGATGCACCCGCACTTGTGACTTTCCCGAGCGTCAAATGTGGTATCGAGATGTATTTTTGCAGCTCTGGCGCATGATGAAATAAGCAATGTTGCGAGACATACGCGACTTTACATTGAAGAGAGCCGCTGTTTTCACTTGCATCTACGGCATTACTCGCGTTTAGCGCTTCCGAGAACTCCGATAAGCTCACGACGCCGGCACCGGAATCGTTGCTGCCTGGGAATCCAAACTCAACCGGAACGACGCGCTTGCCTCCGAACATTTCATCTCGTAAAAACTCTGTCGTTTTACACAAATCGAAAAGTTTCCATTTCTGCTCGTTGGCGTATTTTCTCACCACGCACGGTTTCTGCGTTTTGAAGTACTTTTGTAGAAACACCGCCGCGCTCAAGTCCGGTAATTCCGACGCGATTTGATTTTGTACGAGGTCTCGCGATTTCTTTTTCTGCTGCGCTTCCGGTATTTTCATCGCAATCTCAACCACATCACTCTTGACGCCCCAAGAGTTTTCTTTTTTCTCCCGATAGAATTCGTAAAACTCTTCCACCTCTCGCATCAATTCGCCGTAAAAACTCGGCACTTTCTTTAAATTCTCCTCGCCGTCGACTCCAATTACCATGTTCAACAGGTCCAAATTCGCGCGAGCGATTTTTGTCACCGAGGAATCCCACTCGCGAAGCAACGCCGGCAAACGCGGGTCGTCCGCAACGTTCACTCGTTCGTCCTCGCTCGCAAATTCTATTTCAAACGCATCCAATCTACTTCGATTCTCTGTGCCATCCCCAACTACTTTCATTAAAATCAATACGTGCGCGTACGCTGAGGCGAACAACCACTCGTACGAGTTCCAATCCTTCAACCGTTTTTGTTCCGTCACCATCAACGCGCACTCTTTCGCGCCTTTGATTGTAAACGCCTTCAAAGAATCCCAAGTCCTCTTCCCTCGCTTCGATTTCGAAAGCTCCGGCTCGAGCGCGTCCACGAGAACTCGCATCTCTTCCTCTCTCGTCGTCTTCAAAGTCGTTCTCGTTCCCTCTCGCGTCTTCTCGCCCCAAACGCGTTCGGTAAACAATCGAAAATACTCACTCGTCTCCGCGGTGGTTGTTACTCTTGCTGCTCCTGACGAAGCGTCGCCTGAATCGTCGTTTCCAAAGCACGTCCACGGGTTGTTCTTTTCCTCCTCCTTCTCCTCTTCTGGGGGAGGCATCATTTGTTCTCTCTCCCTCTCCCTATCCGTCTCGTCGCATGTCTCCGTTTTCCAATTGCAGTGTTGCTTTTGAGAGCGAGTTTTGAGGAAAAATCTCGCCGCTGAAAAAGCAGAAGAGCACAAAACAACGAAAGAGAGGACAATTCTCCTCTCGGGTCTTCTGTCGCTCGCTGCCAAAAAAACTGATGAACCTGGTGTTTGCTCCACAAGGGGTTTTGGGGAAAGCACTGTACTCACATCCTTATTATTTACTGCCTTTGAAAAACGCGTTTGTGCGAATAAAGAAAGCTCTTCATATATATATATATATATATATATTGTATCATAGAGAGAGAGAGAGGAAGCGACTGGAACGATTTGGGAGAGAGAGAGAAGTGGAAAGACTACGCGCGTGGCATCATCATCTCGTGTTGTTGTTGTTTGAGAAAGAGGTACATTAGAGCGAGCCGGAGAAATCGATCGGAGAGAGAAAGAGATATAAAAGAGTACATAGAGAGCTATAATACATAAAGAAGACAACAAATGAGCGGAGATGAGAACCACCAACCGCCGCCGCCGAAAGTATCCGCGTCGGATTTAGATTGCTTCACGCGAGTTTGCAACGCGTCGGTTGCGATGTTTGGGATCGGGTCCATCATAGGGGCGGTGAAAGCGACGTGGGCGGAAGCGCCTTTGACGATTCAAAGAGGCCAAACGCTCGCGGCGGTCAGGAATACCGGGTCGTACATGGCGAATTCCGGTGGAGTGTTTGCCGCGGTAGGGGCCATGTACACCGGGACTTCGTGTTTGTCTAAAAGCATTCGAGGTAAAGATGACTTTTGGAACGGCGTCTACGGCGGGCTGGCGGCCGGGACGGTTATGGGGTTGAAGGCGAAAAAGGTTGGCGTCGCGGTAGGCGCCGGGGTGGCATTTGCCGCGGCGAGCGCGAGTGTCGACGGGACCGGGGAGAAAGTTCGAGGCGACGGGTTGTTTGACGACAACGCGACGCCGGGGAGGGTTTATTTTCCGTACGACGAGATTAAGAAGTAATAATAAAGCTTTGTTTTCGAGATTGAATTTCGTTCGCCCTAAACCCCCCGTTCGGCGCACCACTGCCAAAAGAGTTTGTAATTTAACATCAATTGAAGGTACTAGTATCATACTTTTCGTAGAACTTTAGTTATTATTACCACGTCGTCGTCGTCGTCGTTGATTTTTGCGTTGATTTGCGATTTCATGATGAGAAATTTCAAAATCGGAACACACGTCACAAAAACGATACCTTTTCCTGCGCGCGCGCAGCACATAAAAATGCTCCTCCCTTTCTAATCGACGCCCATCAAGAAAGAGTTCGAAAGAATAATGGGCATATCCTCTCTCCTTCTCAACATCAAATCGATCACGAAATCTGGCACGCACATCAGCGCGCACAAAGACAGCAAAATCGCTGTCGATTCGTACTGTTGGTTGCACAAGTGCGCGTATTCGTGTTCGAGGGAACTGGTTGAAAACTGCGGGAACCAAGATATGTTCGTGCACGCGTTTTTGAATCGAGCGAGGATGCTGAAGAACTCCACCGGTTCGTCGGAGGTGACGTACGTCTTTGACGGCGCCTCATTGCCGAGTAAAGCGAGAGAGGAGAGGCAAAGACGACAGAGACGCGAAGCGGCGAAAGATATGGCGAGAAAGGCGTGGAGCGAAGGGAACAGAAAATTAGCGTTCGACTGCTATGGGAAAGCGTTGGACGTGACGTTTGAGATGGCGAAGAGAGTGATGGATGCGATTGAACGAGAAGGGCTGGGTCGAGTGTTAGTCGCGCCTTTTGAAGCGGATGCGCAGCTGGCGTATCTGTGTAAGAACGGGTACGCGGACGTGGTCATCACGGAAGATTCAGATATGCTAGCGCATGGTGTACCCATCGTGTTTTATAAAATGGATAATAACGGCATCGGGGATGAGATTCGGTACGAAGATTTACCGAGGAACAGAGGGTTACGTTTCGACCAGTTTACGCCGGATTTGTTTTTACAGATGTGTTGCATGAGCGGATGCGATTATTTGCCGAGTTTGCCGAACGTAGGAATGAAGAAGGCACATCAGGCGATGCGAAAGTGTCGGGAGTACGGCGCAGCTTTGAGGTCGTTTAAATTTGAAGGGATTCGGGTCGATAAGGAATACGAAAGTGGGTTTCGGGACGCGCTGATTACGTTCAAGCACGCGTTAGTGTATTGTCCCACGAGGAAGAAGTGTGTGAACTTGAGCGATTGCGCTGAAGACGACGGGGTACCGTGCGAAGACGTATTGAATTTGAGGTTTAGCAAGGAAGATGAAAAGAGGCTTTTGGGTGAACGAAGAGTCGATGCGGTGTGCGAAGGCGTCGCAAACGGGAAACTGCATCCTGTGAGTTTGAATCCATATCCCCCGCAAAGAGAGTTGCCGAAAAGCAACAGAAACTTTAGTACGACCACCACCACCACCACCACCACCAACAACAACAACAACAGCAACAACAGGATGACCATGAACAATTATTTCACGAATAGAAAAGATGAAGGTGGGGCGATGATATTCGGACAGCAGCACCAGCATCAGCCGCGATCTGCTACTACTTCCAACGCGCCGAAAATGCAACCAAACAGGCCGATTGTGCGCTCAACTTTTTTCGCCAACGCTCTTAAAGACGACGAGCAAGAGAGGAACAGACGAGAAGCGTTGAAGCGATACGCCGCAAAGCCGTCCACGTTTGACGCGTTCGAATATTCCAATAACAGCGCTTTGTTACCGATGAATCGCGCCACGCCTGAGCTATCGTTACAGTCGCCAATGAAGAAACGCGTCGTGAAAAAGTTTGACTTGTACGGCACTGCGGCCAAGAATACTCCGGAGGATACGAAGAAGAAGAGTATGGTTGAAGCGTCACCGAGTGCTCTTTTGAACACGGCAGTTCGAAAATCGCCGAGACTGACGAAGATCAGATCGAGTGCACTCGACAATAACGACGACGATGACAACGCGACACCGGCTACGGGGAAGAAAACGGTGGATTTTCTCGAAAACTTCAGATTCGATTCTACCTCTTCAAAGAAGAAAGCTTCGTCGGGAAGAAAAACCACCGTCATTCCGAGCACCGTGTCTGTCGGTAAAAAGAAGAAAGCAGTTTCCTCGTTACCAAAGACGACGACGACGACGACGAGTAAAAAGAAAAGACGAACATCGAAACGACTCTCGGCGGGTGGAGAGAGAACTTCTGCCGCCGCCTTATTTTCGGAATTTGCTTTGCACTCGAACAACGACGAGAACAACTAGCTCTTCATACAATAGGACAACAACACATATTTCGCTTAAAATAGTTTCATGATAGCAGCAGCCTACACAACCACGCTTGATTTAATACTAATTACTATAATACAACGAGAAATCATTTTTCAAACTAAAAAAAGAGCTACTATCGCACCGCGAATTGATTCTTAATCTTTCCCGTTCGCGTGTCGCAAAGCATTCGCTCGTCTCTCCGATGCTTCGCGTCCAATCTCTGCCGCGCAAAATCAACCGCTTTCGGATTCGCCTTCATCTCCGCCAACTCGTCCACTTTCGAGCGAATCACGACATCAAATCCATCTCTGGTCGTAAACTTCGCGCTTTCCCGTCCCATCGCTTCTTCTCGCATCCTTTCCCGTTTCATTTGCTTCTTCCGTTTCTTCCTTTGCGACTTGGTATCGTGAAAGTCTCTCAGGTATTTTTCTTTCAACTGGTTCTCGCTCGCGGCGACGGCATCGACGATATCGTCGTCCAAAGTGAACGCGTCCGGATCTTCTTCCGCTCCTTCTTCCTCCTCCTCCTCTCGTTCGTTCTCTTTTCCTTCCTCCTCCTCCTTTGCTTTCCTCTTCTCTTCCTTCTCTTGTTTCCTCTTCGCCGCCGCCTCCGTTCGCGCTTTCGCTTTTTCCATTCGCTTCTCTTTTTCTCTCTCCTTCGCGGCCTGTTGCGTCTCCCTCGCTCGTTTCTTCAGGAGTTGCTCCTCTCTCGTTTCTTTCTCCGCGACGGCGCGAGTGACTTCTTCCGGTGGCGCGTCGTCTGAGTCCGAGTCCGAGTCGACATCATCATCAACATCATCGTCTTTGTCCTCGTCCTCCTCAATCGGAGTGATGATGGGAGGACGACTTTGAGGACGTTTTTCCCCCGCACGACGAGTTTCATTCGCAGCGCTCGAGCGAGTGACGCGCGCAGCAGCAGCAGCAGCGGGCATTCTTCCTCTTCCTCTTCTTCTTCTTGTTGTTGTCTTTGTTGCCGTGTGTTGTTCTCGAAATCTTCTTTTTCCAATGACGAGATTCTCCCTTTGAGAGACGAACGTTCTTCCCCGCATAAAAAAAAGAGAGAATACACGCGAGAATCAATCATGCCGAGAATCACGTGTTTAGGCACTCCGCAACAGCGAGGGTGCGGCACAGTTTTAGTGCACCCGCCGTCGGCGCAGTTCGTGCGATGCGCGGTGTGTTCCGCGATTACCGCGTGCGCTGCTTTATCGTCGTCATCATCAGGAGGCAACCCCCTCTCGTCGTCCTCGAACGCTGGGGGTGGTTTCGTTCGAAACAACCAAGGAGGAGCGAACGCGCGAGAAATGGCCGCCATCCACTGTCAAGGGTGCACGGTTCGATTGATGTTCAATCTGGGCGCGACGCAAGTGCAGTGCGCGTTGTGTCACACCATAAATAGAGTCGCGTCAAACAACGGGGGTGGTGGGGGGCAAGTGCAAAGGCAGGACGTTTCGCACTGTCGCTGTCGCGGGTGCGGGGTGACGTTGATGTACACGAGAGGCGCGACGAGCGTGAGTTGCGGGGCGTGTCACGTGGTGACGAATACAGCTGGTATAGCCGCGGAAGGAGGAGGAGTGAATAGCACTGCGAGTAAGAGTAGCGTGGGAGAAGAGGAGAGAGAGTTGGTGGTGGTGGAGAACCCGCCGGTGAAGTTGCGAGACGGAAGAGTCGTGCCGAACGTGAGCGTGGCGGTGGAGATTCATAACGTTAACGATACAAAGTAGCAGAGCATTGTTGTACATAAAAGCGCAAAGGTTTTTGCAAAAGCGCTACGGTGTGTATATTATAATTACTATTTTACAACATTCCTATTTGATGATATGGTACAAAGCTCCTTCCGCGTTTATTTATTTTTATCCGTCGAGTTCGCGAAGCTTGAAGCCGATGTTTATGTATTGCAACTCCAACGTTTTCAAGTTCGACGGCATGTCGTCGTACCCGGGTTCTCTTCCGAAACGAATGTGGAAGTTTATTCTCCATAACTTCAATATTCTCGCCAATCGAATGTGTCGATTCACGTGCTTGCCTAAATACGATTCGTACGCCTCGTCGCCGTGGACGTGCCTCAACGCTTTCCCGAGCTTCCCGACCATCGGGCCTCTCCGCGTTCTCATAAACTCGAACACTTTCGGGTTATTCGTGAACGGATCGTCTAACAACGTACCTCTAAATTTCTCGGAGACACGTTTGCCTCGTCTCGCGTTGTATTGCGCTTTTTCGAAATCAATCGGCGACGTTTGACCTTGTCTTCCGATGGTACACAACCAGTTCCTCGCCGCTTCCCGAGCGTCCGCTTCGGACACCGATCCGTATTCACCGCTCTGGTCGTCGTCGTTTACGTCGTCCTCTGCGGCACCGTACGTCCAGTTATACCCGTGTTTTTCCCTATACGACGCGTACGATTTCTGTTGTTGCTGCTGGAAATCGTTCGTTGCGGTCGATCGAACCCGATAGGCTCTTTGCGTTTTGCGGTTGTTGTTCTCGTTGTTGGTGGTGGTGTTATTCGTATGATTATTCGTATTCTTATTAGTACCGCTACTTTTACTCGCCGCGCGGACGATGGTGCTGCGAGTATTCTTCGATACCTCCTGATGAGAAAAAGAGAACGTGAGAGGATGAAAGATCATCAAAAGTCAGTTCCAGTTCCAAAGAAAGAGAGAGAGAGAGAGAGAAAACGAGAGAGAGAAAACGGGAGAGCGAGAAGAATGACGTTGCACGAAACCGCACACGAACGTAACGAAACGCGCAATCGTACCTCCTTCTTCGTCTTCTTCTTTCGTTGCGACGAAGAAAAACACGAGACGCACAAAGACGCCATCATTTCGGTGGTGGAAAGAGAGAACGGCGTCGTCGTCGTCGGTATCATCTCTTCGAACGACGACGCGTTCTCTCTCTCAGAGAGAGTAAGTAGTTGTTTGATATATTCTTTTTCTTTTTTGTGGGGAGACTGCTCGCTCAAAACGAGAGAAAATACGCCAAAAAGATGGATCATCGATCGATCGAGTCTTTGCTTTTTTGCTCGTTTCCCGCCAAAAAAAAGAAAGAGAGAGAAAAGAGGCAAAAATTTTAAAAAATTTTTTAAAAAACCTCTCTGATGAAAAGAGACACATTCCTCCTCAAAATCTCTCTCTGCAAACGACAGTAATACACGCGCGCGTGTAAAACAACAACAACAACAACAACAACGACAAAGAGGAAGAAGTTTTGAGCGAGCGAGAGCGAGCGAGAACAATTTATACTGGTTTTCTTTCGAAGAGGAAGAGCAGAGAAGACGGATTTGTTGTTTATTTTTTTGTAAGATTTTACGACGAAAATCATGTCGACGCGAGGAAGTCTCCGAAATCGTCGCGCGAGATCTAACGTCGTCGAGGAAGAGAAGAAGACCCTGGATTTGAAACGAACGCGATCGAGGAGTCGAGGAGGACCACACTCGTCGAAGAAAAAGGAAGAGGAGGAGGAAAAGGAAGAAGAATCGACGAAGAAAGAACGAGGAAAACAACAACCGCAAAAGTCGATTTTGAAGACGAGGAATAAAAACGCCTCGAGCGGTGGCGCGAAGAAGAAGAAGAAGGAGGAAGAGGAGGAAGAAGAAGAAGAAGAAGAGGAAGAGGAAGAAGAGGAAGAGGAAGAAGAGAAAGAGATCCCGCCGGTGGTGAAAGAGAAGGACGAGGAGGAAGACGCGGAAAAGCAGTTACCGCTCGTCGTCGCGGCGACGCCGCAACAGCAAGCCGATGGTGGCGCGGACGAGATGGAGGAAGAAGAAGAAGAAGAGGAAGAAGAACAAGGCTTGTTCGAATGGCTCGCGAAGAAAGAAAAGTTGCCAGAGGAGAAAGCGAACCGATTAGCCGCGGAGTGGACGACGCGGTACCAAGAAGATCAGGCGTCTGCGGCGGCGGAAATGTATACTTTGTTGACGAAAGCGAGCGGCTGCAAGGCGAAAATTTACAAGCCGGAGTTGATGAACTCGGAGTGCGCGATTATTATGAAGAGAATCGAGGATGAATTGAGACAAGGTAACGTGAACCCGGTCGATCCAATGGCGGGGAAAGGGAAATTATACAGGAACTTTAAGGACGATTTGAGTTTGTTCATGCGCGCGGTGGTGAGAGAAACGATCGATTCGAGAGACTTGTTTGACGATACCATGTTTGAAATGTTTCGGGAGATTTTTCAGACGTGTTCAAACTCAACCGCACGAGTGATGAGAGTAGTCGCAACGGGAATGGGGCTGAACGTTATTTCCGGATTGGTGAACGCGTGCTTGTCGCAATCAAAGCAAGCGGCGTTAAAGCAAAGACAGTTGGATAACGCGTTGGCGTCGAAACGAAAAGAAGCCAAGGTAGAGGCGGAGGCGATTAAGAAAACCATGGACCAGTGCTCGAAGAATACCGAGGCTTGCGCGGGGATGATTAAAGAGATGTTCAACGGTGTTTTTACGGGACGATTTCGCGATTACGACCCTCAAATTCGCGCGGGTTGCATGGCGGCTGTGTCGAACTGGATGTTGGAGTACCCGTTCATGTTTTTGACGGATTTTTACCTGAAATATTTAGGGTGGTCCATGAACGACAAATCGTCACTGGTGCGATTGGAGGTTTTGAAAGGTTTGCGACGTTTATACGCAGACGGGACGAAGGCGTCGATTATGGATGGCTTCACGAATAGATTTAGTGCGCGCATTAAAGAGCTTTTATTCGACGCTGATCCTATGGTGACGTGCGAAGCGATTTTCGTCGTATCGCAGTTGCGCGAGTACGAGACTTACGACGCAGATACGATGAACGAAGTGTTGCACTTGCTGACGGAAGAAAACGAAAGCGTTCGGGTTACCGCGGCGAAAGTGTTACCAAAAATGTTACCGTCGTTGTTGGAGCAGTACAATAAAACTCGCACGAGCGCTTACGGCAAAAAGAAGAAACCAGCGGCGAAGAAAAAAGCGAAAGCGGCGAAGAAGCCGAAAAGGAAAGCGAACAAAAAGATACGAAACGAGGACGACGAGAACAACACGGAAGACGAAGAAGAAGACGAGGGGGGGAAAAGAGGCAATTTGTTTGGCGATGACGAAGACAACGACGAGATGGAAGACGAAGATTTCGATACGAGCTTGGGTGTCGGCGAACTCACGGCTTCCGAGACGCTGGAAAGCGTTTTGGAGTTGGTGAAAATTTTGTCAAACACGACGCACGCGAAGCATCTTGCAGTGGACGACGCTTTAGAAACGCACTCGAAAATCATCGACGCCGTTTGGGATGAGATGCCTCTGTTTCACTCGTTTGAATTCTTGGCTATGAAGTTGAGCGACGAAGAGTTTTGCAGCGACATCGCGGACGCCGCCGCGCTCGCAAACTTGACGCTCCGAGCAGTGAAGAAATCGCAAATGGAAAATATCATCGCCGATGCGTTGGCGAAATCGAATGTACCGACGCCAGCAAAGATGAGCATGACCAAACGCGACAGAGAAACGTGCGATCAAAGCAGAGAAAAAATCACGCTCGCGTTCACCACGCATCTCCCGACGTTGTTGGAGAAATATTCCGTCGAAGACGAAGTCTTGGCGCCGCTGTTGGAAATCATCCCTTACATGAAGCTTGAACACTACCCGTTGCGACAACGAGACGGCGAGTATCAAGCTTTATTAGAAACCGTGATGAACATCTTATTCAAACGCGTAGATTCGAAGGTTTTAAATAGTGCAGCGAAAGCGATCGCATTTTGCGCCAACGACGGCTATGAAGGCACGAGAAGCGTTGCGGTCAAAGTTTTCGATTCCATCGCCAAAAATCTCGGCGAGAAGCTTTCGCAGTTAGCAAAGAGCGCAATTGTGAACAGAACTGTGAATGTCGACGAAGACGAAGATGAAGACGATGAGTTCATCGTCAGCGAAGATAATGGCGACGGTTTCATTTTGAAATGCGCGCTGTTGCGCGTCACGGCGCTTCTCAAGTACGCGAGATTATCTAAGCTCGAAGGCGAAGCGGTTTTTGAAGCGATGGCGACACTATTGGACGAAGTTTCACGCAACGTCCTCAATGATGGCGAAAAGAAACTTTCGAAACTGGTCCGAGTCGGTCCAGTTTCCGCGGTGTTACTCGCAGAGGGGATGATGTACGAGATGGTTTGGCGCGGGATCGACTTGTCCGAAGCTGAAAGTGAGCGCGTGACGGATGACGACATCCTCTCTTTTCAAAAGACGCGCGACAAATCTTTGACGAGCTTGATTCGTCTAGCTGAAAATGTGGACAAACTCTTTGGGAAGTATGGCGCAAAAGTCGTCGCAGATACCAGACGTAACTGCACGGCTGCCGTTGCCGATGCCGTCTTGTATCTCAAGATGGCTGGGAAGATGTCCATTTCGTTACCGCCGAACATGATGACGGCGGCGTGGCGTGCGGCGGATAAAATCATGACGCCGGAAGACGAGAATTTAGATGCCGACGTCAACGCGGCGAAAATTGGATACCAGTTAGCTCTAGTAGACGCCAAGTGCGGCGATCACTCGAGCGGAAGCATAGCCGCGCCGGCGTTCATTTCGAACTTTGCCATCGGCGGGGACCACTTGGATGCCGCCATCAAAGGTTTTATGACAGAGTTACGTCGCGATAGTCAGAAAAACCTCGCAAGAACAATCTTCATGGCACTAGCGGATGCTTACCAGGTGGTATCAAACGCGATGAAAGATAAGGACGCAGTCGAAGACATCGCACAAAGAGCGATTGACTTTTTGCGCGACCTCGCGACGCGCATCGCGAGCATCTTCTCCCCGTCCGTGCAAAGAGACCGCTTGGTCGTGCGCGTGATGACCGCAGATTGCGTGAACTACGCGTTGGTACCGTTGAAGCCTGAAAGATTTGCCTTTTTAGAATACGCGGTGTCGGCGTTCATTCCGAAAATTTCACAAGTCGACGCGAAGAACGTCTTGGAGGCGTGCGAAAAGCAGTTAGAGCACGTCGACGAATCCGACAAACGCTCGTTGAGCTTTAAAGAGTTCATCGAAGTCGTACGCGTGCGATCGCTGGGTAAAAGCGCGGCTAAAATTGAACGAGAGAGAAAGGCTGCGGCTAGAAAAGCTGCCAAAGAAGATGAAACGGAAACTTCGTTCGAGGAAGAGGACGAAATCGAGACGGACTCGGAGCTCGCCGGCGCGACTCCCGGATCGAACAAAACGTGCAAGACGAACGCAAATTCCACGCCTGGCTCGGAGAAGATGCGAACCTTAGAAACGAAGAAAGACTTTGCAAAGATCGTCGAAAACGAGGAGAGCAAAGAAGAAACGATCACCACTACCGCGGATGAAGGTGAAGCGGTGGACGCGGACATGGAAGACGTCGTCCCGGTGCAAAAGCCTTCGCGTCGCGGTCGCAGATAATTTGTTACACAATAGAGAGACGAAAGGTAAGAAAGAGAGAAAAAGAGAAAAAGAGAAACACATACACACATGTAATTACTACTAAACACTGAATTATATATATATATATTAATAATAATAAACTTACAGGTAACACAAACAAGCGCATTAGCATCGCCCGAGCGGCTTCAATTCTCTCGCAAGTCGTCTTCTTGTTTCGTTCTTCGCTCTCAACGCAACCGCCTCCTCTGTGGTCACGTCGTCGTCAAACCCGAGCACTGGCGCGGCATCAATTGCCCTCTCAATTGTCCCCGGTGGCGCTCTCGTTCTTTGATTATCAATCTCGTTCGTCAACCTCGCCAACTTCTCCAACGCTTTCTGCAACCTCTCCTTCGCCACCGGCATGGCGGCCAAAGACTTTTCCAGCTTCTTCTTCGTCTCTTTCAGCTCTTCTTCCGAGATGTTCGCCGCGGCTAATATGTTCTTGTTGTTTTCCTCGTCCTCTTTTCCTTCCTCGTTCTCTTCGTCGTCGTTGTTGTTCTTTTTCGCCTCGATTTCCATCCGTTCGTCTTTCAATCTATTCTCCAAGTTTTGCAACACTCTCGCCGGTCCAGTCAAGCGCTGCTCTCCAACCTTCTCGGTCAACTCCGCGACTTCGTTTTCCAACTCGTCCAACTCTGGATCACACGTTAACTCTTTCAACCGTTTTTCCTCTTTCACTCTTAAATCTTCTTCGTCTTCTTGCAAATCCTCTTCTTCGTCTTCGTCGTCCGCGCGCGGTTCTCTCCCAGACACCAGAACGTTTTTGCTCAGCGTTTCCGTCACGGATTCGCACATTCGAATCAATTGAAAGGACATCATGTTTTGTTGAATCTGGTCGGTATACGTCGCCTTCGCTTCTAAGGCTTTATCCGTCGCCGCGTCCGCGAGGAACTCTTCGATCTTTTTCAATTCCGCGGGGGATTTTAACCGGACTTTCACCATTATTGTCTTCTTCGTTTACTTCTTTCCGATTCTTCTTCGTATAAGGGGGAGAATTTGAAAATAATTGAAACCCCTCTCGCTCTCTTGTTTTTGAATTTTCCCAACGTGTTTTCTCTCTCTCTCTCTCTCTCTCTCTGTTTTCTCTTCTCTTCAAAGACAAAAAGTCGTCTCGTTTATTCGGGACGGTGTTGCTCGTAGTATCGCGAAAAGCGCGAAAAGATGACGCTCTGTGATCAAACGCCGCTCGGTGGTCTCTTTTTACGCTCGCGTTAATTAATTAAGAAGGAAACGTGATGAAGAGAGCAGACACGGAGAAAAACTTTTATGAAGAAGAAGAAAAAATTTGAACCAAAAACACACGAAGAAGGGAAAAGAAGTTTTTTGGACCAAAAACACCCAAAACTTCCCCTCTCAAACAAACAGACGTTGTTGTCGCGGTGAGAACGATTCCAGGCCGCGAATTTATCATTTTTTCTTGCAAAAAGCGTTCGCGTAGCAAACGAGCAGTGACGTTTTAATATATCTTTATTTTAAACACATCCACGCGCGCGCGTTTTACACACACATACATATATCTAAAAAAGTTGAAACCAACATGTTGAGCGCGACGAGTGCTACGACCTCGTTAAGCAGCTGCCTTCGAGGCTACTCCTTGAAACAACAACAACAGCGCTCGTCGTCTTCCGCGGAGTCGTCGTCGAGCAGAAGGTCGTCGACGTCCGTGATGATGAGAAGCAGCAGCGAGAAGAAATCATCGTTTACGTCGTCGTCGTCTGAAGATGTCGGTCGCACGGCTTTATTGGCCACCATCGCGTCTTCTCCCATCGTGTTGTCCGCGCAAGACGCGTTCGCGAAAGGTGGGGAGTTCGGTTTACTCGAAGGCCGCACCGCGGCGTTGGTGCACCCGTTTTTCCTGGGCATCATGTACGCCACCAGCTTATACGCCGGGTATTTAGGCTTGCAGTGGAGAAAAGTTCGCACGGTTGGCGAAGAGATTCAAGAGTTGAAAAAGTCCTCGCCCGTCGGCGCGGACGCGGAAACGGCGAACCCGAACCAATCGAAAATCGACGAGCTGACCAAAGAACGCAAAGAGTTAGTCGCTGGGAACTATAAAGAGAAACACTTCAACGCCGGGTCGCTCTTGTTGGCGTTCGGGACGTGCTTAGCCATCGAAGGCGGGATGAACACGTACATTCGCGTCGGGAAGTTATTCCCTGGGCCGCACTTGTACGCTGGCATGGGAATTGTGGCGTTGTGGGCCGCCGCCGCTGGTTTAGTGCCGGAGATGCAGAGAGGGAACGACAAGGCGAGAAGCGCGCACATCGCGTTGAACGCCGTCAACGTCGCGTTGTTCACGTGGCAGATTCCGACGGGTTTGGAAATCGTCGGGAAGGTGTTTCAGTTTACCAGTTGGCCGTAAAAAAATAAGTATACGAGTAATGCGGTGATGCAAAGAGATAATATAAGTTCTTCGATACGCTCGCTTCGTTTTTCGTTTAATAAATATTCTCCTCCTCTTTTAAGCAGTCGATGGCGTCACTTTTTGGCTTCTTCGAACGTCATCATCATGCTTCGACGCTCGTCGGCAACGAGGAAACTCTTCTCCCGGCACTTGGCCTCTCTGCATCACGCGCAGACGACTCCCACCACTGCGTGTTCTTCTTCTTCGTGTTTTTCAAGCTCGCTAGAGCAGCATAAGCAGCAGAGAAGTGTCGGGGGAAAAAACATCGTCAGACGTCACTGGAAGACCCCCAAAGACGATGATGATGTTTTCTTTACCTTTCCGCCTCGAGGGAGGAGGTTTTTGAGCAACAACGCGTTCGAGGATGATGCGCTGGAAAAGAGAGGAAGGTTTTTTACGAGAGACGACGCGGACCCTCACGTGCAGAGACGATGGAAATCCACGAAAGCTTCGTCTTCGTCTTCTTCTTCTGGAAAGGAGGGGAAATCGAATTCGAAGCATTTTTATACGTCTTCGAGCAAACAAAGTCAAAATCAAAACCAACACTCTTCTCGGTTCACGTCGAAACCAAAATCGTTAGCCATACCGTTCGAGTCTACCTCGGAGGTGTTTGAGGTGCCGGAAAAGCGGTCCACGAGTCTTCCGTGGTACACGCGTATCATGTTGAAAGTAGGCGGGTACGATAGTTCGGAAAGCGTGCAGAATCGAGCGTCGCAGCGGTTGTTTAAAGCGGTGGTAGAGAGATGCGACGAGGCAAAATTTTACGAGATATTGGGATTAGAGCACTCGTTTCGAACGGAGCACGCGATGTTTGTATTACACGTGTGGTTAGTTTTAGCTCGATTACGACGCGAAGGGGATTCCGGGAAGGCGATTTCGCAAATGTTTTACGACACGTTTCAAGAGGAGGTGGAGAAAAGAGTCCATCGCGAAGGCGTAAAAGTGAGAGTTCGTTCGACTTTGAAAGAACTGGAGCAGTCTTTTTACGGGTCCGCGTTGGCGTATGATAAGGCGTTGAGCAGCGGGAACGACGATTTTATGAAATCGTTGAGGAGGAACGTGTTTATGAACGAAGGGGACGAGAAGAACGCGAAGGCTTTGGAGAGGTATTGCAGAAGGGAAATGGCTTGTTTGCATATTACCGAGACGGAAGCGGTGGTAAGTGGGAGAGTGCGATTTTCAAGCATCGATTGATGGTTTTTGATTACATGGCAGTGTCGAACAAAAAAGCGTCGCGGCATTTTGATACGACTCAATCACGTGGTTTGTTTCAAAATTATTATAAACTTATTGCAAAATTCAATATAGAACAATATTTATTAATATAGTAGTAACAAAAGTGTCTCTCTAGCCTTCCCGTTCTCTTTTAATCGCTCTTGTGACGCTTGTTACCGCCACCACCACCGCCGCCTCGTCCGCGGTTACCTCTTCCTCGGCCGCCGCCTCGGCCGCCGCCTCGATGATCTCTTTTGTTCCCGTTACGGTCTTGTCGATCGCGATCTCTCGCGCGTCTGTCGATGGCTTCCCAGTACGACTTCTCCTCGTCGCCTCCAACGAGCTCGATCGCGCACGCGTCGCCTTCCACTTCAATCGCGTTGCCGCCTTGTATGGATTCGATGATTTTCGCCGCTACTTTTTCGTCTTCGAATCTCAAAAAACCAGACTTTTCGCCTTGTTTGAAATCGACAAACTTGATTTTACCGTACGATTCAAACGCACTTTTAATGCCCTCGCGAAACTTGACGAAATCGTTCCACTCCATGTTTGCTTTTTCGCCCAAAGTGATTCTCGCAATCATCCCGGGCGTGTACACAACCTCTTTCTCTTCGCGCGGTTCGCCGTTGTTTTCTTTGTTCTCTCGTCGTCCTCCTCCTCTGTCGTCATCGTCGTCTCTGCTACGTTTGCTACCGTTGTTGTGATTATAGTTATCGTGACGACGATCGCCAATCACGACTTCCCTTTCCGCTCTTTTCCTCTCCTCGTCCAACTTTGCGTACTTCTCCGGATTGGCCGCTCTGTCCGCCTCCTCCTTCGCTTTCTGTTCCGCCTTCAACGCCTTCTCCTCCTTCTTCTTCTCCAAATACTCCTTCTTAAACATCAACGTCACTTCCGCGCCTTCGTACACCAACGTGTTGGACATTCCAGACACTTTTTTTGCGCTCTCCTCCGACGAAAACTCGACGAAAATGCTCCCTTTGAAATCTTTCGACGCGATGTGTCTTCGTAATCTCACCGACAACACTCTCTCGTCGCACTCCTTCTCGAAGAAATCCGTCAACGACTCAATCGTCGCCGTCATCGGAAAAGGGTTCGCATACAACGACCTCTTCTCCACATCTCGATCGATTTCCTCTTTCGGCCTCAAATCCTCCTTCCTTCTCACTCTCGGATCCGGACTCGTCTCCTCCGCGACTTGCAAACTCACCGATTTCTCCTTCAACAGTTTCGCCACGGCCTCGACAACTTCGGGGTTATTCGAGCCGCCGGAATCGTTCAAAATATCGCGCATGCGTTGAAATTTCAAAATCAATTTCAAATCCACGTACGATTCCGGGTCTCGTTCTACCGTTTCTCGTAAAAACTTATCCCTGGGTAAGTTTGAATCCGAAAAGTAAAACTCTAATTGCCGGAGTAATTTCCTCTCCAATTTTTCGTCGAACGGGACGAAATCTTTCCGAAATTGTTTTCGGTCGTTTGGCCATCTCTCCTCCTCTTCTTGGTGTTGCTCTTCTTTTTGCGCGTCGTCGTCGACAGCAGCGGCAGAAACAAAAGCTTCCTCGTCGTTCTTTTCTGACATTATTAGTATTATTACGAGAGTGTTGTATATTTCGTTGTTCGTTTCAGCGCTGATGAATTTGTGGCGGCGGATGTTTTCGCGATCTCATTTTTTTCTTTTTTTTTCTTTTTTTTTCTTTTTTTTCTTTTTGGGCAGCCGAGAGAGTTTTTCTTTTCTCTGTCTGTTTTTTTTGGTTCGCCTCTCTTTTTTTTCCTCACTCGTACAAAACGAATTTACAGTAAGATTGAATTGAAAGTAGTAGTAAAAAGAAATCATGCCTCCGCGGCGAAGCGCGCGAGGAGGAGGAGGAGGAGAGAAAAGCGCGAGTCCCCAACCACCCCCAGTGGTGGCTTTGAAAAGAGGACGGTCGAAAAGCGCGAGCGTGGAACCGCCACCTTTGAAAGAAGAAAAGAAAAATGCACCACCAAATTCATCCGCAGCGAAGATGATCAAAAGCGTTGATGAGAAAAAGACGACGACTTCTTCTCCTTCTGCAAAGGCGAAGAGTACGAACACGAATAAGAACAAGAAAAAAGTCGCTGCCGGGAGCGCGCAGAAACAGCCAACGAAGAAAGTGACGATGGACACCACCGTCGTGGACGAAACGAATCGATTGAAGAGAGAGACGGCTTTTTTGTGCCCGATGCAGTTTAGGAACAATTTACCGCCGCCGAGGGCGTTGGATTGGAAATTATTGCGAAGGAAAGGAAGTTTAGTAGACGACGACATGATGGCGGAACACAACGTGGCCTTATTGTACGACGAGTTGAGGCGATCGACGAGAATGTTTTCTGAAGATTTGGGGATAAATTTGGACCCGATTGGCTCGGACGCGTTTCGAGCGGCGAGGACGAAAGGAGAGATTCACCCGGACGATTTGATATTATTAGCCAACGATTCCTCCAAGGATAAGGAGACGAAGAGTGGAACTGGGAGAAAACCGGACGTTAATAAAGCGATGTGGTTGATGAATACGAAATACATTTCCGAAGGCGGTTTGTCGTTGAAGACGGGGATATCGGAAAAGTCGAATTTGATTTTAAAAAGGCAAAGAGAGTTGAGAGAAGAAGAAGAAAAGTTAGATCCGAGTTTGAGAGATTACAACAAATCGTTGTCGGAACGGGAGAAGCAGATCCTGGCGATCAAGAAATCGTTCGAAGCGGCGGAGAAGTTAACTTTAGAAACGGCGACGCACCCGAGGAACAAGAGTTTGAAACCGATCTCGGTGACGTCGGTGTTTCCAGATTTCAAGGTTTGGCCGCAAAACTTTGTGAGGTTGACGTTTGATGAGGACCCAACGTTAGACGTGGAAGGCGTGAGCGACGCGGCGGAGAATGTCAAGGAGAAAGCGATGCAAAAAGCGCTGGTGAAACCGATGATGGTGGAAGACGAAGCCGGGCGGCCGGACAAGTTCATCGCGTTACTGCTCCCGAAAGACGCCGCAAACGCAGAAAATGTAAAGATATTGGACGAAAACGAAAACGAAAACGGAACGGAGTACGATTGGGTGAGAGAATACAAATACGCGGTGAAAACTGAAGATATTAACACGGTATGCTTTTATTTCGGTAAAGATCGCGTCACGTACGCCGATTTGAACACGAAGATAACCTGTCAAAAGAAAGCGAAGAGCACGAAAGGCAGGGAAGGCCAGGCCTGGAAACCGGTTTCCGTGCACGTGAAGAAACGTAAACGCACGGAAGAGGAAGAGAAGAAAAGAGCGGGGAAGTTAGCCGCCATAGAAGCTTAATATTATTAAGTATATTATTAATAACATAAAACGAGTTGAAAACGTAATTCATCACATGGTAAATATAGTATTAATAACAAACGCGTTGCCGCCGCGGGGATTTATTAATTTACTCTAACATCGCCCGTTCCAACTCCTCCTTCAAACTCCCGTCTTTATACGCGTCCATGGTAATGTCGCACCCGCCGAAAAACTCGCCCCCGATGTACAACTGCGGAAACGTCGGCCAACTGCTGTACGTTTTCATCCCAACCCTTAACTGTTCGCTGGCTAAAATGTCCACGTCCGTAAACGGCACGTTCATGCTTTGTAAAATCTGCACGCACGTGTTTGAAAACCCGCACTTCGGCGCTGATTTCGTGCCTTTCATGAACAAGACCACCTTGTTTTCCGTCACGCACTTATCGATTTGCGTTTTCAGTTCCGGTCCGAGATTCGCTCGAATTCTTCTACTGAACGTCGTCGATGATTTTTTAGAGGTGGTGGAATTAAAGGAGGAGGAAATCGACGTCTTGGCGCCACTAGAAGAACGGATCGAGGGAGAAGACAAAGAAGTATAAGTCGTCGTTGCCATCATCATTTCAGCTGCTTTTCGCTTTTGTGTGTGTTTGTGTGTGTATATATTGAGAGAAGAATAACACTTTTGGGGAAACTGATGTTTGGGGAAAACTCCTCAGAGAGAGAGAGAAAACGAGAGAAGGGCAACAAAAACAGCAAACGAGGGGCAAAAATAACTTTTGTCAATTCTCGTTTCCTTTTCTGGTCACCAAAATTTGGTGCCACGTCTCTCTTCAGAGGCAGTCGTGTCTCATCGACAACACGAGAGACGACAGAGAGAGCGCGCGCGCCGTTTTATATATATACTTTATACTATATATTTGTCGAGAGAGAAGGAGGAGGAGATAAAGAGAGATGATGATGACGACGACGCCTTCTGTCTTGGCGCATCATCATCGTCATCACGTCCTCACAGTCGTTCCCTCTTCCTCGTCGTCGGATAATAATCGAAGAATTCTTCGAACGACGATTACTCCCCGAGCGACGACGAATGCGTCGTCCTCGGGGAAGAAGAAAAAAGAAGATTCTTCTTCGGAAGATCATCACGAACAACAAGACAAGAACAACAAATCATCGTCTTGGTCCGGGTGGAACTCATCGACGACGAATTCTTCTAACGGAGAGCGTCCTCTGAGCGTGAACCGAGCGATTCGGACGTTCGCCGGGAACGCCGCGAGGACCATGATGGTGGCCTCCTCGAAAGGAGGGGGATCGGCCTCACTTTTGTCCCTTGGGACGACGTCTTCCCAAGGGACAAATGCGAGGAAGGGAACAAAATCCGCGAATTCGTCAAACAACAACGCGAAGAAAAATATCACAAACAACAACAACAGATTGAACGCGTTGTTCGTGGAAGAGAGCGATGTAGTTGCGACGAGTGAAGAAGAAGAGGAAACGAGAACAGAGAAAGGGATGGCGTTTATCGCGAAGATTACGAATGGATCTATCGTTCCTTCGGGCGGTTTGAACTCTACTAATTCTTCGTCGTCGAAATTGTTGGAGAAGGAGGAAGAGGCGAAGAAGACTTTTTCGAGTGGTGGTAGGAATAAAGGCGATCAAATTATAGGCAGAGATAACGTGAGGATTGCAACGAGCGAGGACGATTTTGAAGTGGTTGCAAATTTGAGAGCGACTGCTTTCTACGACGATCTTACGGAACGACAAGCGCTGCCGTTCCCCCCTCGGTTTACGCCAACGTTTCACCGAGAGTTTGCGCAGAGGGAAAGAAAGGCGTTGGCGGAGAGAGTGGTGAGGCCGACGTCGGCGTGCGCAAAGTGCGTGTGTTTGGTGGCGGATGATTCGGGGGAACATTTGGTCGTGGAGAGGTTGAGAAATAGCTCCTCAGCGGTGATTGGGTGCTTGGACGTTTCCATTCGGCACAATCCGCAATCGAGTTCGACTCGGTACCAGTCGTCAGCCGCGGGACTTGTGAACACAAATGACAGCATTAATAGATATAATAGCGGTCCCAAAACGGAAACGTTTGTATATGTGGACAACGTAGCTGTCGCGCGACGCGCTCGGCGTCGAGGCGCGGCGAAGGCGTTGCTCGAAGCTGCTTCAAACGAAGCCATCTCGTGGGGCGCGAGGGAGATGTTCACGCACGTGCACTGCGAAAACGCGGCAGCGAGACGTTTGTACCACGCGTACGGTTTTAGAGCATGCGTTCCTGAAGTCAAAGAGAATATATTAACAGGAAGAGGAGAAGGAGAAGATGGAGTGACGACGATGACGACGACAATGGCGAGTATTAGCACCGGCAACAGGTTCGGTCGACTGGCCGGCCTCATCATGATTCGAGCGCTATTGCCGTTAAAAAGGAAAAAGGAAGACGTGCCGACATCCGAATCGTGCGATTGCGGATTCGAAATGATTGAAGAAATCGACGAGTGCGTTTGCGGGAAATCAAGCTGCAAAGATCCGTCCAAACGCTTGATTTCTCTGTAAATAAGAAGAGAAGAATTTCGTGGAAGCGATGTAAACTTGTGGTGTATTCTTATAAATTTGTAAATGCATAAGCGCGTGATATATACCAGTAATATGTATGTAGTTATGAAAACTCTAATCCTATCATCTCTGTTGCTTCTACTGCTATCAGTTTCCCTCGTCCTTTTCGTAGTAATCCGGCATGGATTCCAAGTCGCGTCTCTCTTTTTTCCTTTTCGACGATATCGGAGCCTCCTTCGCAGTGGTAATGACGGTTATTTTCTTCGTGTTTACGACCGTTAAGCCACCAGCCGTTGTCGTAACAACCTTTGTAGAGGTTTCTGTTGGTGTCGGCGTCTTCCTCGCGCGTTTTTGTTTCGGTTTCGCTTTCAGAATTTCTTCGAGTTTCCCTTCCAACCTTTTCGCAAATCTATCAACCGCTCCGCCAATCTTCTTCGCTGGATCGAGATAACCTGCCGCGTACGTCGACGATACCGGGCGTTGCTTATTAACCAAAATCGCATCCAACGCTTTACCGTACGTTTCTGTTTGCTCGAGCAACGTCTGCACGCCCGGGATCCCGCCATTCTCAAGGGATACCATCTCGTCTCGTACCTCCTTGTATGCCTCCAATAACTCGTTATTAACAACTACTTTAGTCGATTCCACCAAATCTCGTCTCTCTCGTTGCGTCAGCGGGCGCGTACATCCGACGATAAAGGCGTTATCTGCGAACATCTCTTTAATAATCGCCAGCGTTTCGAGCGCAGCTTCGACGTCGTCATCTTCGTCACCATCTTCGTCCTCCTCCTCCGTTTTCTCGTTGCTACTACTACTCTTGTTGTTCTTCTTCTTCTTCTTCTTCTTTTTCTTCTTATTATGCTCTACCTCCTCTTCTAACCTCTCCAATACTCCTAGCAACTCTCTCATTCTCTCTAAACTCACGTATACTCTCGCTTTCGGCAACTCCTCGTCCTCTTCCATCACCTTCGCTCTCTCTCGATAGCCTCGACTCACGAAAAACACGTCTCTTCGCGGTTGTCTGCGGTAGAACATGAAGAGTAAATACAAAGCGCCAACGATCAAACTCGAAGACGTCGGACTCTCATCTTCCTTCTTTCGAAACACTCGGTCGTTCGCGAGATCCCAAATCGCCAACGACGCGTCGAACAGTCTTTGCAGCTGTTCGTTCGGGTTGGTAAACTTTGTTTTCAGGTGAAACATTCGGTCGAAATTCCGTTCGGTATACAGCAATCGAAACGATTGGAACGGCGACTCTTCTTCTTTTCCTCCTCCGCGTTGTTTCGATGACGACGACGACGACGACGACGAAGGCGGCGACGAGATTTTAGCGTCTCTTATTCTCCTCTTCTCATTTCCTCCGTCTTTTTCTTCTTCTTCTTCTTCTTCGTTGAATTTCCCCCTACGAATTTGCTGACGTCGAAATTGCCACGCGCGAACGAGGTCAAAGCAATCGGTTTCCAGACCTGGCGGAAGAAGATACCGTTGTTCGGAGGACTCGTCGTTTCCTTCGTCTTTTCCGTATGAGGACTGTTCCTTCTTCGTCGTCGTCTTCTTTTTATCAGTCATGGTTTGCCATCCATTTTGAGTGTGAAGGATTTTTCCCCAAACAATGTACTCACACACACACGCGTTTATGATTCAAATCGAATGAACCCCGAGGAGTTCCTTCCCGAATGGCTCGTCGTCGGTGGTCCGACAACAACAACAACAACAATTGCCGACGATGATGATGATGATCATCATCATCATCATCGTCGACAACATCTCCTTCGTCTTCTCAATTCTCTCCTTAACAACGCTAACGGTTTAGATGCGTCAACGCTGAAAGACGTGCGTCGCCGGTGTAAAGATGGGAAGGAATCGATCGAGCGGTATTCTCCCGCGTTCTTCGCGGGGGCATTTGACGACGATGATCATGACGACGAGGCCGTAGCATCGCTCCTCGCGCCAAAGCTCGTCAAACTGCAACATGCGAAAGATTTCGTCTGGGAAGAGCTCCACACGGGGGACTGGAAAGACGCGGAGGATAAATGGCGAGAAGGCGAAGGTTTGGTTATTTTCGCGTACTGCCGGATGTGCGTGAGATACGCGCGAGCGCGAGTGAAGAATGATGAAGTGGGAGCGAAATACGTCGAGCGTGTGTTGAAAAGGGTGATAAAAGAGCTGGATGTGGGAACGTTGCTCGCGGGCGACGTCGGCGGAGGGAAGACGTTGGCGAAAGTCGCGGAGGAAGTGAGCGAGCGTTTGAAAGAGGTGAGAAAGATGATGGATGCGAATGTCGGGGAAGGAGAAGAGAGAGTGCTGAATTGGAGATTTGAATGCGAGGACGTGGAGAACGCGAGCGAGAAAGACGTAGAGGACGATGGGAAGAAACGAAAGAGAGAAGCAAGCGAAGAGGAAGAAGAAGAAGAAGAAAAGAATGTCTTATTTCCGATACTCGAGAAAGACAGAGGAGGACAGCCACCGTTGAAAGTGCCTAAATTTAAGGAACCACTATCGTTGGAGACCTTCATGACGCAGTTTTACTTGCCAAAGAAACCATGCGCCATGCGACGTTTTTGCACGCATTGGCCTGCCCACGAGAAGTGGAAAGATCCCTCGTATTTCCTCGACAACTTTGGCGCTCGAGCCGTGCCAGTAGAATTTGGAAGCTCGTATTCGAGCGAAAACTGGAAAATAAATGTCGTGACGTTCGAGGAGTTTCTTTTAAAGCACATGACGGATGACAAATGCGGCGCTTATTTAGCGCAGCAAACGCTCGCAGACCAATTTCCGAAACTTTTAGAGGATATCCGCGAACCAGAGTACGTCCACGGCTGTTTTCGAGAGGAAGAGGAGGACGAAGGAAACGGAGGAAGTAAGATAAACATCGTCGCGAAGAACTTTTGGATAGGTCCGAAAAACACGGTCTCTCCGCCGCACACGGACCCTCGAGATAACTTGTTTGTCCAAATTTGTGGCGCCAAGCGCGTTCGTCTCTGGAAACCGTTAGATACGGACACAGAAAAAGACGATAACGACGACGACGAC
>Ga0257106_1000268_pt1 | contig 32590 bp, 29 predicted proteins | sample LP_taG_3_FD_190177 | JGI IMG/M metagenome (GOLD analysis project Ga0257106, IMG submission 190177) | Marine microbial communities from Northeast Subartic Pacific Ocean, Canada - LP_J_2011_P26_10m | ecosystem: Environmental > Aquatic > Marine > Oceanic | place: Canada: Northeast Subartic Pacific...
GCTGCGGCGAGCACGTCCAGCGCTGCGCGAGTGTAGTTTCGCGTTCCCAGCAGCCCGGGTAAGGGTCCCCGAGATCCAGCGGCGAGGATGGCGTCGCGAACCTTCAGACGCACAGACTCGTCCCTCTCCCTCTCCGCCGCAGCCACCGCCGCGGCGAGGTCCTCTCCTTCCTCGTTTACGGAGCCGGTCGCATCGGATTGTGCCGCGCGCAGATACCAAGAACCATCAGGCCACAGGATTCGGTCGATGAAGTCTATGGCCTTCGTCATCGTCGACGGAGAACGAAGCGTTCGCATTCGAGAGGTGACGAAATCCTCCACGGCGGATCCCACGAAGAATTCGAGAGTCTGGCGCGCGACCGTGACGATCGTGCGGCGCAGAAATCCCTTCGCCTGGAGATGAAATATTGCCTCGAAAAGACTCAACAGTGGACCGTTCATAAGAGCCTGTGTGGACCCTGGGCTACCATCCCGGTGATTGGACTCATCGTCGGTAGCATCAGTCGCCTCGTCTGTGGCGCGGGGACCTGACGCGACGCTTGCACGGTCCCTCGGCATCGCGCCGGCGGATGCGACCCTGTGGTGACCGGGGCGTGTACCAAGAGGATACAGAGGATTCGCTTTACGCCGGCCTGGCGTTCGAGCTTTGAGTTCATCACCAGTTTCCTTTCCAAGTGCGCGAGACACAGTGGACGCGGCGTCTTCCACCGATTTGTTCATCGTCTTAGTAAGAGATCGAGCCAACACCGTGACCGTCTCCGCGACACCTTCGCTCCCCTCTTGCGTTGAAGGAGAGGATGAAGTTTCGTCAACACTGTTTCGACGAATGAGAGTACGGCTTCGATTATCCCCTCCCCAGCTCGCCCCCATAGAGCCGACTTTCCAAGCACTCTTCTTTGAGGGGTCGTAAGCTCCTTTTCTGGCGTCGAGGAAATCGCTAACATCGCGGGAGTCGCAAAGCCGCATATCTTTCAATAGGGCACAAAGATAGTTGTCCAACAGTCTCCGCCTCGCCTCGACGAAAGCCCCCTCCAGCGATTGCAGGAGATAACGTTTCTTCGGAAGCTCAGGAAGTGACTTCGCGCTCCATCCAGCATCAACAAGGCGTCGGTGCAGCGTTTCAAAGTTTCTAAAGCGTCGAGCGACAACCCATTCGTGCTCGATTTCTCCAGAAGGATCACTGAGCTCGGTAACGCTGTCTGTTGCCTTTGATGTGGAGCTCTTCACGCGAACTGTGTACACAGCGTAAGCCGCAGTACCTTTCCCGACGATGTTGACCTCTGTGACACTCGCCGTGAGCCGGGTTAGCCTGTCGGATACGTCTGCTTCACCGATGCTGGTGGATGTAGTCGCCCGATCATAATCGCACAGCACTATCCTGTCGTCTTCAGTGGCATCCTCGTCTCCGATCATCCTCGCCAAGTCGTAGTCGTCCTCGTCCTCGATCCCCTCATCCTCTGACGAGGCAGAGCCCGAGGGAGGCAGCGAGTTAAACGTAGACGCAGAGCTCTTCGTCATATCCAGCGATAAGGATCGACGATGTGGAGACATTTTCTCTGCGGCACTAGAAGGTGTGTCCTCCGCTGCGTCCGAGGCTGGAGATGTGACAACATCCTCTGAAGCAACGAGGCACGCCAGCCCGCGATGAACCCAAGAAGGACTTGCAAACCCCAACAGTGGTCGCAGCACGCTACAAGCGAGAAGCTCTCTCATCAGCGCTAAGAGGACTGGATTAGACGCATGTTCTGTGGGAAGGAGGGCGGCAGCCGCCACGTCACAGTGTCGAGACAGTACTCGCGACGCGGGGTCCCGTGGTGTCCCAATAAGCTCTGCCGAGTGTTCGATTCCACACCAGTCGACTCCGCTGTGTAGCTGACCGCGCTGGCGGAGCTCAGAAGCCAGAGCCTTGTCTGCATCCGCCGGCGTGAGGCGCACGTAAGCGTCCACGCCTCCGCAAGCCTCTCTAGCGTCTCTGAAAGCCTCCAGCTGGCTCGCCATGATGTCGGGGACCCTCCGCAGCAGCAATCTCGCCAGGTCAACGCCTCTGGCACGGTGGGCCAGCTCTGCGAACGAGGCGTCCAGCAGTCTCGATAGGCTCGTCACGAAGTCACTATCCTCGGTGATGGGTCGATACCACAGAGTCGTCACGAACTCTTCCAATACATGGTCTCGCAACCTTCCCCAAGCCCCCAGCAGGGGCGAATCCCCTGGGGAGGCGTTTCCGTCGTCGCCCTTTTCAATCCGCCCGAGCAGTTCCCTGAGCTCCGCCTCTCTCTTCGAAGGTCGCCAAGATGGAAGCTGCTTCGGTATCCCCGCATCATCGACGTTGTCGGCATTCCCCTTCTCGCTCGCAGAAGGCGCCATGGACCCGATGGCAGGGGAGGTATCGCTGCGAACGGAACATTTTCCTCGGCTCGTCAGAGCCCCCGCGACTCCCTCCTTCCTCTGACGCGTCAGGATGAGGTTGAATCGACGCGAGTTGGCGTCCCAGCGAACGGTGACGCGAACCTGCGCGAGGAACCTCACCCCCCACACCACCAGCAGGGCAAGAGGCAAGTTCAGCAGCGGGTTCCCGCTGGTCATTGACAAGAAGAACGCGAGCACAACGCTGACCCCGACGAGCTGGACGAGCGCTCCCGTCGCAGCGTCGCCGAGCCTGGAGAGGCCCGGGTCATCTTCTTCCATGACCACGCCGGCACGAGCGAGCTGGGAAGCCTCCCTCCTCCGATGCTCCCCCCGCTCGTTCCAAGCGCAACGCCCCGTCTGGTCGTTTGAGCTCTTCGTAGTGCAGCAACATTCCACCGGTTACCAGCTGCCCAGTCAGCTGAGAGCAGTCTGAGTTTAGTTTTTGCTTAACCGTATATAGGGCCCGCATGATTACCTATTCGCACACAGCGCATATTTTGGAAAGTAATAACTAATTGCAAAAAGATAAGACGAGCCCTTTCTTTCGTCCAGTTCGACATGCATCACCAGGAAGAAAAGGTATCACAAGACGACCTCCGGCGACCAGCACAAAAGACCAGCACAAAAGCGGCTTCGGAGAGCGCGTGAAGGACGAGTTTGCGGAGGCTCGTAAACCTAGCTGAGAGATCCGAGAGGCCAGCGCGACGTCCGTCAGTGCGACTGGGAATTCGTAGACGCCCTCCAGGACCCGGAACCTGTCGGATCTGCTGAACCACACCACAACACTTAGCAGGACGCTGTGCAAGAGGTGACAGCGCGACGGGCGAGTACGTTCCCGAGCGAGGGTCCGTGTGAAGAGCGAAAACACCCGGCCTGCGAAGCGGGAAACTTTCAGAAGAGTGCATAAGACGCACGATGTCCTCACCACCTGTCATGCAGGCAAAGCTGGTGAGAGATCACGGGCCCCACCGGCGCGAACGACACGATTTGAGTCTTGGTTTTATCCCTGAATTCTTTTTGAACCTGCCTTCGACGAGTGATAGTGTTCCTCCCCGCACACGTTCGAGCCAGAGAGGCGAGAGACGCTGACACGTACGGAAACGATATATTTCATCACTCGCAGGTACTCCTCGGCGACATGGGTGCCGGCAAGTCTTCCTTGGTGCTTCGATTCGTGAAGGGTCAATTCTTCGAGTACCAGGAGTCCACCATCGGCGCGGCGTTCCTCACGCAGACGGTTTCCGTGAGCGACGCGACGGTGAAATTCGAAATATGGGATACGGCGGGCCAAGAGCGTTACCACTCTTTGGCGCCCATGTATTACCGCGGGGCCGCTGCGGCCATCATCGTGTATGACATTCAGAGCCCGAGCTCGTTTGAACGCGCGAAAAGCTGGGTAAGAGAGCTGCAGAGACAGGGCAACGCTAACCTAGTCATGGCGCTTGCGGGCAACAAGGCTGACATCGCGGAAAATGAGCCGGAGAAACGCAAGGTTGACGCGGATGAGGCGCAGGCCTATGCGGACGAAAACGGACTTTTCTTCATGGAGACGTCCGCCAGGACGGCAGCCAACGTCAACGAACTCTTCTACGAAATCGCACGGAAGCTGCCCAGGGCTGAGCCTCCCACACCCGCGGCGCCGGGGGTCACTCTCAGTGCCCAGAGGCAGTCCCAACGGCCGAAAAGTCAGTGTTGTTGAGTGGACCGACGGATAGCAGCCGAGGACTCAGCCACAACTGATGTCTCAGATTTGATTTTTCCCAGAGTGCTACGTATGATCTGCTAATTAAAACGCGCTCCCGCGTGAAACCTATTTCGTCTGCTCCAGCCCTCTTGGCTCTTGTTTTGAGTCCTCCTCTAACAGTGATTCGTGGAACTTGCTGAATACGTTCGCCTTGCCCTTGGTGACCTTGTTCACCTCACCCACCTGCAAGATCCCGTCCACCATAAACCTAAGTGGGTCCAACCCCTCGTCCACGTGCCTCAGCACATCTACCGGAAAAAGCGTCTCTCCCGCCGCATCGCTTTCCTTCGCCGCCTGGCGTAGCGTCGGCAGGATCCTCACCACCGCATCGATCTTATCTAGCACGCTGTCCTCCGAGGGAGCCCCGTCCTCGACGAGTTTTTCAGCCTGTCGCACCTCCGAGATCACCTTCTCAAGCGCCTTGCCGACTGGGGTCGTGGACATGCTGACTACCGCGTGGAAAGATGACACCCTACGAGTCGCGTACGCGGGTCAAGCTGCTGACCCTGGTGTCCGCTTGCTCGACCCCCGCCGGTGTGTGTGAGGTACCTGCGAAGGATTCCTTGAAGTGGTCCCCCGCCTGACCGCTGCCGGTCTAATAGACAATTTACGAATTAGACCAATTAGGGTTCGCGACTGGGTAGATACTCGTAGTGACGAATTTAGCAGTTTAGGGGAAACAATTTGCTTTTTACTTTGAAAAACGCTTTCGTGACACGCATTTTCCCGTCCGGCGCCGCCCAGTTCACTGCGCCCGGGGAGACATCGTCGCACAAAAGCGTTCGCAGTCATCGAATCTTCATATTCGAGACGTGTCTCCGCCATGTACTACGCGTACAGTCCCGATACGGACTATGAAAACGACCGAACCGCCGGAAAGTCCGGCGTCGCCCACTCGGATGATGCATTGACGCTGGACCAGCTCCACCACGAGGCGTACGGCAAAGGGAGCGGGGGACAGCCCGGAGCTAGACGCAAGAAACGTCAAGCGTTCGGAAATATCGGTAATCAATCGAGGCTGGTGAGCGAGGTTCAGGCGCGCAAGCGTCTGGGCGCTAGCCACGACCTGAAGCGGGCCATGAACTCCTCGATGACAACCGCGACGCCATTGAGCGGAGGCACAGTCGCCAGTACTGACGCCAGCACAATCAAGATGGAATGGGACGATTTGACCACCGACGAGGCAGCCGCCGTGCACGCACATCGTCGTCGTGCTGAGGCTTCTCGCGCGGATTCATCCCCTCGGACCCCATGCGTGGTTGAGTCGCCCGCGGACACCACCATGGACGCCGCGGGAAACACCGCTGGCACGGAGGACACCGTGCCTCCGGGCGCACTGACAATCCAGCGCGTCAACCTTCGCAGACACGCTCGCGACATCGACGCGGAGATGGAAGAACAACACCGTAGGCAACACGGTCACGTCATCCTGGAGGGAACAGTGACGAGGCTGGTACTGTGGAGGGATCCTGCGAGGACGGCGTTCTACTTTGGCGTGGGTGTCTTGCTCCTCGCCGCCGCGTGGGCGCCAGGTCTCGTCGCCGAGCACGTCCCGGTCAACCCTGTGGTCATCGCAGCGTACGCATCGATGGCTTACTTATGTCGCGCCTATGTCCTCGCCATGGCTTTTCCCCGCCGCAAACACAACCTCTCCATCGACGCAGAAGAAGCCGCTGACTTTGCACGATGGTGCGCGAGCTGCTGCAACGCGGTGACCAACGCACATGACGATCTTCTCTCAGGGCGCAGTAACAAGGATGTGCTGAGAGCATTTATCGCACTGTATGGTGTAGCGAGCCTGGGCGGCTTGCTTAACAGCACGTGGTTGGTGGCATGTGTGTTGTGGTGCGGTGCCTTTGCCGTTCCCCCTGCTATGGAGGCTCACCGCGAGCTCATCTCGCGTGCGGTGGGGACGGTGAAGAAGGAGATTGGTGGTCGCTGGACTACCCTGACGAGCAACCAAAGGTGGGGTAGCGGCGTGGTGGTGACAGCCGCCGTCTTCGTGTCCAGTGCTTTCTGGACTCGCGTCATTCTCGGTTTCATCGCCCTCGTGGCCATGAGACTTTATCGTGAGACTCACGCAAAGCAGCTGGCCGGTCTTGAACGCGTCATGAAAGACGCTTCACGCCGACTGTCACGCGCGGGTTCTGAGTTCCACGCCATGGTATCCACGCCCGGCTTGTTTTATCGCCGCCGAATGGAATCCAGCTCGCGAAACTTGATGTCTCATACGCGTATTCAAACCTCTGGCCTGAAATGGAACTGAGTTCACGATGGCTTTCCTGTAAAATACTATTGTTCATAAGCTAGCTCTAGATTAAGATGCCCCGTCTACACTACTATTCTAGTCTCATTCCTAGTTGCTCAGCCAATCGAGTGATCGTCCTCCTCGCGTAAAACGACTTGTGTGGCTCAGGTAAATGCGAAATGGCCTCCCCTGCTCGAGCTGCCAACTCCGACGCTCGTCGAGCCGCTGGGGGGTCTTTATTCCCATACAAATCGCCAGCGTCGTGCTCTTGTTCAGGCAAACATCGCCAAAACACATTGACTGCGATGGACATGTCGCCACTTTCTGGAGATTCCGGATGCGACAAAACGTGATGAAACCAAAGAGCAGGGATGTAGAGGGCTTCCCCAGGACCAAGCGGGGCTACCCAACGTTTGTCAGAAACCTCGCCGAACCGCGGGAAACGTTTCAAGTCTGGCGCATCGATGTCATCAACTCGTGAGCTCGAACCCTCGACGTACAAGAATGGTTCCGCGTCTGGAGCCCATAACGTGACAGTTTTACCTCCTCTCACTTGCGCCAGAAGATTGTCGTGAGTGTCGTAATGGGTCCAGAGCGCGGTCCCTGGGGATGCTATGCGAAGCACGCTGCTGTGGTATGCATCGCGGGGCCACAACATGTCACTGCATTTGCCGGTGTCATCCGGTAAGACCATGCCTGGGCGCAGATCAGTGGCTAAGGAAGGAAACAGAGATGGAAAGTGCGCTGCTGATTTGTGCGCCACGCTCCGTAGGTAGTATTTTTCACCGAGTGACACGACAGGAGAGAGACTCTCGATGTCCGCCTCGTGTGCGTCGCCGCCGCGTTTGGATGATACCCGGCGAATGAGCTCGCCAAAGCTCATCTTGCGAAACGCGAAGTTACGACGCGTTCCCGGCTTGCGATGGCCCGCGAGATCCACGACGACTGTGGTGTTTGCTTCTATCCCCCTTTCCCCTCCGCCGATCGAATCACCGCCGCCGCCGCGCGACACGGCCCCCGCGTCTGAGTCCTTTGGTGGACAAACGTGCACGTCTATGGCTTTCGACGCCTCGGGACAGGATGTGAGGTACTCCGGGGTCCACAACGCAGGAGCATCACCCATAGGCACCCCGGTGAGTACCACGGGTTCTCCCCGTGACGTGACGAGGTCGGTAAACTCCTCTGCCGTCGCGGGGCAAGGGATGCGACGCACGACGCCGCCGTCGCGAGGGCGCTCCGGCACGGGTGCCGGCCACAGTATTTGGGCGTCCGAGCGTAACTGGGGTGGCGGGGGTAGCGGAGTGCCGTCCATCGCGTACTGCTCGGCATTATCAGCGAACGCGGCAGACCTCCTAGAGCCCGCTCGTTGGTTCACCGGCGTCGCCGCAGCTGGCAGGGGCAACTTGCACAGCTTGCATCCGTCATCCAGCTCGAGGGGCAGGCTGCCCGCAGACGAGGGTTTCACAGGGAATATCACAGCCTCGGGTCTACCTGATGATTCATCTATCGGGATCGATACGACGCGCCTGGAACGATCCAATAGCCCGCAACTGTCGAGGCGCTCCTTCCAGTGCTTGGCTAATGGAGCGGCAACCACGAGAGCGTCGGCGGCAGTCGCGTTGGCGTCGAATTCATCGCCCAGTCCTGTCCAGGACTCACCGATCCCGCCAATCAAGGTGTCGACCATGAGATCCCGTGCGCATACGTAGCTTCCGTGACTTTCTGGAACCGCTGATAGGTGCGTCGAGCCTCCACGGCTGCCCGTCCTTGTGGGTGAGTAGCCTCAAAGGAACCCGTCAGAGGGCCAAATCAAAGGAAAAATAGGGATCGAGAAGGTGGCAATATTTTCACAAGGTTGTCAGAGCTGCTTGAGATCCTAACTGCATTTAAGATGTCCTAATTATTTTATTCTGGTGCGTTTCGTACGTAGTGCTACTTGACCCTGTCAGAATCCGGATAATTTCACAGACGGGAAGAAGGTTATGGGTCCAAATGTTGAATTCGAAAAAAGCAACTCAAAATCGGGATTGACAGCCCGGTTTTGAAGATTGGAAACCACGGCAAGCTCTTCTCACAAGTTATTTTAACCTCTCTTTCCTCGGGCCTTCCTCACTCTTCTCCGACCCGAGTGAGGCGACAACGCAACGACGCCCGCGAGAACGAGGATATCGGATCCACCGACACGCTAAAGATCCTTCCGCTTGAGTCCGATATCGTCGTAATGGAGGCAATGCCGACGCGCGGGGCGGCAAAGTCAGAGAAAACAGGTGAGCGCTCGGCCCAAACAATGAAATTGTTTTAAAGTCCGTTGAGGCCCGACCGCCGTCCCCGCGATATCGCGACCGATGCGACCCACGGCTCGAACCGAGGTACCGCATCATTCTAAACATCCCCCTGATCACGCACAGCCGCCACAGAACGTCCCGCCTTGGGCAACCTGACGAACGACAAGGTGAGTCAACCCAACGCCGATTTGCAACGGCACGCCAAACAACTTGAAAAACCAAACCCAGTTGTTGTTTTCTTCGCCATCGGCCCCCTACTCTCCTGCACCTCTGGTCATCGCGCGTGCTGATATCGAACCCCCCGACGCTCTCCCCGCCATCCCTCGTGAAGGTTTTGATGAATCTCGGTCCGTCTCAGCTCTCGAAGCGAGCTGTTCCCGGCGCCACAGTCGCTCCCGCGACGGAGGTCAAACTCGCGAAGATTGTTGCGCCCGACGGTGCAGCGAATCTCATGCCGCCTCCAACGACGGCGCTAAGAACGACCGCGGGACGTCGTTCCACGAGTGACGTTCTGGCTGCTTCTAATGCAACCCCTGTACAGCCCGAATATGCCTCGAGACGCCCCATCACGACGCCTCTCACTGCCCTGGGCGGAGCGACCACGGTGACGCCTGGAACAATTCTCAAGCCCCCCTCGCTCGCATCCGCTGGAGTTGTTTTGCAAACTCCTGGCGCTCACACGAGGGGAGTCGGCGCTGTTGAACGGTCGATGAACGACACTCCGTCCACCGTCAGCGACCTCGACGCTTCTAAACACGACACCGTGTCTCAGGGCGATGCCGGGATATCCGACAAACCTTCCGATGAGCTGTTCACCGCATCTCCCGGCACCGCTCTCGCTGCTGACATCCTGGCGACTGCCATCAGAGGCGCCCCGGTGGAGGCCAGCATGGTGACTGAGGAGTTGGACGCGCACGTGGTGTCCGCGGGGGATGGAAACCGCGATGAAGGCAACGAAGGCGAACTATACTCTCGGTTCGCCGCGGCTGCTACGCCAGTGTCCGCTAAACCGAAGGGTAATACCGCCAGCGCCAAGAAGACCTCCGCACCGACGGCGGGAACAAAACGAAAGGGAAAGCAACTCGGTTCCGGCGACGGCGAAAAAATCAAGTCGACGGCTAAAGCCGGAGTTGCCACCCACGGGTTCGCCTCTGGACTCAATCTCGACACGCAGGGAGTCGGGGCGCTCTATTCGGTCCTGATACCTCCCGCGAAGAAGCGGAAGGCTCGTCGCTGGCTCTCAAATGATCAGAAGACGTTCGTTTGTGGAATCGGGGGCTGCTCCAGGTCGTATGGCAGCGCGTCATCCCTCTGTGCTCACAAGCGGGCGCACCACCCGGGCTGGAAGGAGGACCGAAAGAGACAACTCGATGTCCAGGTTCAGACTAACGCGGCATCCGACGATGATCATCGAAACGCTAGCCCGGAAGACGAAGGCGCCGACGAGGCTGAGGGGGAAGACAAAGAGGAGGAGGACGACGAGGACGGGGAGGGAGTGGACTGTGACGTCGCCGGTCGTGCAGCTCGCCGGGAAGGCGCCGCGGCCCTTGATGCCGTCGCGCGCTGCACACTGTCCGGTGCATGGGTGGAGTCACTTGCGGCTGATACGCATGGACGGCTCGGCGCGCTTAGGCGTAGCCGTCAGCGCGTCCAGCGTGGTCTCCGCGACGCCCGCGCTGCATCAGCCAAGGCACCGCCTCCGGAGACGGGCGGGGACGTGCTCGGCGGCGGTGCGAAGATCGCTGCTGCTGCCGCGGAGTCAATCGCTTCCGCCGCCGCCGCTAGACTCCTCCAGCAAATGGAGGCCGCGCTCGAGGCCGAGAGCGATAGGCTTCAAGGCTGGCTCGGTAAACTTGAGAGCATCGCTGAGCTGCGGATGAAGGTTGGGAAAGTTATTGGCTTTAGTCAAGATGAGCGCAAAGTTCTGAACAGTGGACAGCTTGAGGCGATGATGGTTGCCGAACAGACGGCGAATGCCATCGCATCTGCCGCTTGCTCGACGGACTAGCTAATAGGTGAGAAGTGGTAAAGTGTGGGCGAACATCATCGGTTTCAAATGCATTGGTTGAGGTGGTGACCTCGGGGGAGGTTGGCTTTCCCGTCGCAGTCCAAAGGTTTTCTGCGTCGCGGTGAGTTGGTGCGCAGCCAAAAGATACCAATGGGTTCCGTCGGCGGGGATTCGAGGCAGAAATACCGGGGAGTGTGCCGTGGGGTATCGTATATCTGATTTGTGTAGACCCACGAGTGCTAGAGCTCGCTTTGTGAACACTTCGACAATCGTTTTTGCCAACCTCGCGTAATTGGACTGGATCGCCTGTCATAAACCCATACGTTTTCAGCCCGGATGGGGCTCACTCGAGGAGCGGCGAGGACATCTACTCTATCGTCGTTAATATGTCTCATTCGTAGTGTTACATTGTTTTAATCAACTCGGTGGTTGAATTCTAGCCGTGGTTATGCATCTGACGGGCCTTCAACCACCAAACGGCAGTCTCGAGTAGGTGGTCAGCTCCGAGCGTCGAGAGATAAAAATTATCGATTCGCTTTGCTCGGTGCGCTGGAAACCCGTCACTCGTGTTCACTGCGCATCATCACGCCCCGAGGCTCGCACTTGCGGCCGCTTCTTTCGCCATAGTCGCCGCCATGTCTCCCTGGGGCGCCATGTGCGGGTAATAAGCCGCGGCACTTTCGACTGGCTGCTGTTGCACAGGAACAAAACCCTTCCCGTTGTTGATGTATCCTGGCACGATTGCGCCGTGGACAGCCGGCCCAGTCATGACCAGGGACGACACGTACGGCTGACCGAGGTTAGCGGGTTTCTTGTTGTACGGCTGTCGGGGTTTCTTCTCTCCGCCTCGGGGCTTGCCAGCGATGCCCGGTTGCTTCAACTTCGGACGTGGCATGGCCATGACGTCTGCGACGGAACCCCCGGCGAACATCCCCGCAAAGCTGGAGGGACCTGAAGGCACCGCCACCGGCGCGCCGGCATGGCTGATGTTCCCCTCAGGAACGTCTCCCAGCATCTGCGTCAGTGAGAACATCGCATCGTTCTCTAACATGGTGCCCACGGTCACGTCACCACCGCCAAACTCGGAGATGACCTGACGCTCAGAGTATCCCTTGATCTGGTCGGGGGCGGCTGAGGCCAGAGGCGCTCCAGCGGCAGATCCCACTTGCCTCGCCGCGGCCAGTCCAGCAGCGTTCCCGCCGACACCGCGCGAAGCCTCGACTTCCCCAAGACCCATTTCACGGCACATGTTGCTGAAATCAGCTCCGAATCCGGGAAGGGTGAAATCTTCCGCCCCGACGCCCACCACGCCGCCGTCGGCTCCCGTGCTCGCTCCCGCGCCACCAGCTCCACCGAACAGTGCCAGGTCAGAGCCAAAGACAGAGCCGACTGCACCGGCGTTACCGCCGCCGAACATACCCGCGAATGACCCAGCCTGCACTGGTGCCTGGCAAAATGAAGGGTGCGCCACCGTCATCTCTTCCGCCGAACGTTTCCTCGGGCTGAGGTTGGGCGGCGACGGCGTGCGGGACCTGCTCCTCGCCAAGGACTGCTGATACACGGGAGGCGGCGGCGCGAGGTGCGGACGGACGGCAGCCTCCTCCGAGGGAACCCAGCCGTAACGGACCCTGAACGCGGCGGGTCGACCGATCGCATCGAATATATCCGTCGCGGTCACGCCTTCGTGGCGATGGTTCCAGGCACCCTTGGTGTCTGACGCGGACGCCGCCTCAAACGGGTACAGCTGAAGCACAGCCGTTTCCTTGTCGAGACCCGCGGGCAGATGGGGCAGCGCCGCGGCCCACTTGGTGATGAGGTGCTGCATCAGACCGGTGACGGACTTCTTCGCGCGAAAGGTGAGCTCGAGGTGGGGGTTGAAACCTCCGGCGACGAGCGCGGCGCGTGTGGAGGTGTCGATGGGGAAGAGCTGGAGCATGAGTCGCTCCTTCTGCTCCTTCGCAACCGAGTCGTCCTTGACAGCCGTAGCCGCCGCTGCTCGGACAGCCGCGTTGGGTGAAACGCTTCCCCTCCGGGCCGCCTTGCGACCCGTCGACTTCGTCCTTCCCGCCGGGCTGTCAGCCTTGCACGTGTTTTTGGCCCGAATGCCGCTGCCTTTCGGCCTGCCGCGGTTGGCGGTGGTCTTCACGGACATCACGCCGAGAACTTTTCCACTCGCGTCGCCAGCCACCGCGGGGAGCAAGCCGAGGGACTTGAGCTTGGCCTCCTTCTTTCCCTCCGCCCACACCGACTTGTCGAGCTCCTTCTTGAGATCCCAGGCGAATAAGTTCCTGTTCTGAGGTTTCTTGCACAGTTCCTGGAAGGATCCGCCTGGACCGAGCTTGTCCTTCATGGAGTGCCAGCTGTGCATCGCGGTGTGCACCTCCTCGTCGTCACTGGGATCCACCTGCACTCCGAGCGGCGCAAGCACGGTGTTGATGCGCTTCACCTCGGTGTTGTAGAAGGTGCGAACTTGGCTCTTGTTGCGCGTCTGAATTATTTCGGCAATCTTATCGAAGTTGGAGCCGACATCCTGATTGAGAGGGGAGCAGGAGGGGCAGCACACAGGTCAGCGCGACGCGCGAGACCAAAAAAGGTGACACCGGGACTTCGACTCGCAAACAACTGGAGCGCAGAGGGAGGGAAAGCGTGTTGGCGCCAAAAGCGACCGTGGAGGCTGATTGTTGACTAGACTCACCTTCAGAGCGGTGAAGAATTGTTTCTCTTCCCACGGGGTCCACCTCTCCTGGCTCTTCGCCGGCTTCCTCTCGCCTGCGCAAAGGAGAAGGAAAAAAATGTTGAGGAAAAGATACGTTCGTGATTTTGCCGCGACGGACGAGATCCGGAGCGAGAGGACGGCGTCGGCCGCGAGCGACCGTCAGCACCGGGTTCCGGCGGTTCCAAAAGCAACCGAGTGCAAGACCCGATCACGAGCTTCTCGCGCACAATGCGAGCCCCCCGAGCACCGTGGCGGGACCCAACTCGCGCAATCGTGGGTTTTGCGGGTGTTGCAAAAGAGAACCAAAAAAGAGATCGAGTGAAAATAAAATGGAGCAAGGGCTGTCCAGGGCAGGAACGCGGACATGGCACCCCGTTGACGTCGCCGGAGCACACAAAAGCCCAAAATATCCCATCAAACTCCCAAAAGGCAGTATCCGGCCGACTTTCACCGCACATCGTCCACCGATTGCACCCGAAAAGCGACTCAGACTCCATCCGGAGCAAGATGACGAACTTTTGAGAACAACGAGTTGGCATTGATCGCCCGAGCACGGGAAAAACGGGCGCTGAGCAGCGAAATCGACGCGAAAGCCTCCAAAATCCGGTGTGTGGCCATCAAAGGGTCGCACTATTACAGTCCGACCGCGTTTCGGAGTGTGAGCTCCCAAATGCCTCCACGATGGCGGCAGACACCGAACGGCCGGCGACGTCGACTTCACTCCACGAACCAGCAAAATAAACCCTCGACGCACGACGTGCAACGTACCTTCTTTGGCCACAGGAATGTCGGTTTTCGCCGCCGCGGTCGCCGTGGACGAATCATCCTTGTCCTCCTGTGGTGTGGGATGGGTTTTTTTGGTCAGCGAATCGGATTTCCATTGGGCATCGACGTCGTCGTCATCCACGGCGCGTTGAAAGTTCTTTGAAGTTGTACCCATTCTTGGCCTCTGGACGTCGGGTTCGCGTACCTTGGTCGACGTCAACGCGGTAACCTCCCCGACGAGCTGCTCATCCTTTGATTGAGTCTCTGAGACAACTTTAGATTCATCTCCTGCGCGAAATACGGGGTTTTGGTGGTGAGAAACCATGGAAGAACGGATCGAGCCGAGTTCGCGAAAGCCGCGTGTTCTTCAAGAAGCATTATACGTTGGGGTTTTGCTTCCCGGAAACCGGGATGGTAGGGCGATTTCAAGACATAAACTCACCCTCAGTCGCGTTCACCACGGCGGATACCTCTGATACTTTTGACACCGCCGCTTCGGGCGAGGTCGGAGCACCAACAGGCGTCGTCGACGCCTGCTCAACAGCCCCGGATGTTGACGTGGTACCTCCCCTGCGGGAAAAAAAGAAGCGGGATAAGACGCGGTGAGTGTGACGCTTCCCACGGTCGCGGTGCGGCTCAGACCGAGCAGTAAAACGAGGAGGGTTGAATAATGCCCGAAACCGCCACAGTGACGCGATTCTGTGCGCGAACGCGGCGTCGAAGGCGCGATGCACCCCCCCGTTCCGTCGGCCTTCGCCGGGGTCCAATTCTTCTCGGGGGAACAAATTGCAACTCGGCTCCTTCGACAACCGAGCCGAACCTCGCGTTCGCTCGACAATTCACACCATGAAACCCACGAGTTCGGGTAGGAAACGCACCTGTTGGCGGCACTGTCCAAGTCCGTTGGTTCCGCGCCCGTTTCCGTAGCCTGAACGACATCCGGAGTCTCGGGCTTCGCGCGCACGGCCGGAGATTCCATCTCGCCCCTGCAACGAGCTCCTTCAAAAGATTTGCCTCCTCCTCTTACCCGCGATAGCAGCGCGCTTGACGGCGGCTCCTCCCGGATTTTCTCAGCGGCGCCGGCTCAGGCAGCCACCAAGATGTATTTGGGATCGATCGCGACCGGCGTGCGGCGTCGATCGGCCTCTTATCGCGAACGCTGGTATCGCCTCTCGAAGCAGACGATGCCGCTCCAACGTTTAAAACAACGACGCGGGCGACGATGACCTCGACGGGTCGTTCGGGACGTCCGACGCGGTCCTAAGCGCGCGGCGGGATGTCACGGGCGACGGTACTGAACCGATCGACCGATCAGAGGCGATGACGTGCCCCTTTCCGAAGTTCCGCCTGGGCTGATCCGTGCCAGGCGCCTGCGATAATGGACGCTCGGGTTGTGGCTTTGTTCAAACAAAGACATTGGCACCCTCGGTGGTCGAGTTCATAAATTTGAGTTGTTAGGGACGAAGCGGAGATCGCTCACGGTTTACAAACCCAAGATTGCAGTAACGCATCTCTCAAACGCCTTTAGGAAAATGGGCCTGGATTGATCGCCAGCATTTCGAAGAACGTATGTCAACCAGTCATAACCTATCATGAACTGCTCGTTTCCAGAATCGCATTTCCCGCGCGCATGGAAATCGAGGTCCTTTTCTCTCTCCCTCGGCGAGAAAGAGGACAGGATCCAAAATATTGCTGCGAGACTGTCGCAATTTCCCCCAATTTTCATGACCGCTCGTGGTTCGCCGCGACTAATCGGGAGAGGAAAATGCGCGAGAGGGAAGACTACTTCGGCGTCAACGTCGATAAGCTATCCATGGCGATGGAAGATGCTGGGAAGGAGTTCCAAGCCGCCGTCGCGCGCAGCGGTGTGAGCGGTGTGAGCGGAAGGGACGAGGAAGGTTCCGTGTCGAACCAAGAAATGCAGGAGCTCCGACAGATCCTCGTCTCAAAGGACCGAGCGATTGACAGCCTGAGAAGCACTCTGGAGGGGCAGAGAAGTGCGATGGAGGGACGCATCTCCCAAACGGAAAAGTTGCTCGGTCAAAGGGACGAGGAGCTCGGCGCGGTGAGAGACGAGCTAGAGGGGATGACGAGAGCCAAGGAGGTCGCCGAGGCTGCGCTCAAGAGGGAGGTCGACGCCGTCCGCCGGTCGAAGGGAACCGCCAAGTCTGAGCTGGAGGAACTGAGGGCTAAACTGCGTCAAGCTTTATCAGAAGCCTCGGACGTCAACGCGCAACTTCGGGTGGAGCGAGAGAAGACAGACAGACTGCGGACGGAGCTGGAGCAGACGATGACGCGTGAGGCGATGACACGTGAGCAGCTCCGGTTGGAAGCGGACGAGCACAAAGAAACTCAGAGAATCCTGGAGAAGCACCGCAACGAGCACGTCCGCGACAAGGAAAACCAGGCGGTCTCAGCCGCGAGCGTGCACGGCGACCTCGAGAGACGTCTCCAGGCGTCCGAACAACTGCTCAAAACCGAGCTCAAGTCCCGCGAGGAGATGGAGTATCTGTTGCTTGCACTGCGCGACCTGGCGATGAACAAGAATAAACCTTCAACGTCCAGGGACAATCAGGAACATATGCGTTTGGTAAAGCAAGAACTGTTCATGTTGAGGTCGGAAGAGGAGCGGGATATGAAAAAGAGGAGGGAGGAGTACGATGCACACCGACAAACACTTCAGCGACATCAGGAGAGCCTTGCTGCAGAGCTGGCGGAGATGAGAACCACCATGGAGTTGATGCCCTTCGTGAACCAGCGCTCAAACGTGCAGATATCGCGAGTGCACTCAGACGTGAAGAAACAAAGTGAGAAAGACGCGAATGAGACCGACCCGGTGCCAACTTCACCGGTGTCTTTTGTCGTGCCACTACGTGATAGATACTCTTAGCTTTCTGAATGATTGATTATTACTCTCATTTACACATCGCTGGCTTTCAGCGTGTTTCATGTTGGCCTGCTCAGTTTAGCAGTCCACCTCCCCAGTCTCCGTCTTGGTCCTGGTCCCACTTCCTGTCCTTTCGAGCTTTTCGAGCTTCGTCGACGGTGGACCACGATATCTCGTCTGGAACCGCAGCGTACCACGAGGGAAGCTTCGAGGAAGTGCTCAATCTATAGTTGAAGAGAACCTCCTCTCCGGGCTCGATCGTGCGACTCGCCAAGAATACAAGTCCACGAGAGTGCACAGTCGGAGGGACGAAAACAGAGACCCCCTCGTCTTGGTACCAAGGGTAAGTCGTAAAAGGGTTCACGTACTTCCGAGCTGCGTCGCTCATCGTGTCACCCCAGTCAACTACGATCGCCTCTACATTCGGAATGGTACCACGGGGAGGGTGATTGGCCAGAGCTGCGACGGCCCAGCCAGCGCAAAGACCCTGGGTTGCGTTTTCCTTAACTCGAAGAGCGTGTTCTGCACCGCAGAGGTATCCGCCGCCTTCCAGATTCACCACGTACGCGCCGTCCTCTCGTAGCGCGGGCTGTGGAATCAAAATCGAGGTACCGTCTGCGGCATGAGTGACACTGGGAACCGGAGGGGTGTAAACACCGGCGTAAAGAGCAAGCAAGTCCCCTGGTCTAGCAGCAGGAGCGTCGCAGCGAAGGAAGAGTCCGGCGCCCGCGGCGGATACTTCCGATCTGCGGACCTCGACCGGGGGTCGAACGTGAGCAGCCGTTCGAGGGTCGTTTTGCACCTTGGATCGCGCCACTTCTGACATAGCAGCCGTTCGAGGGTCGTTTTGCACCTTGGATCGCGCCACTTCTGACATAAGTGCAGCAGTTGCCCTTCTTCTCAGCTCTTCTTTTGCAGCCGAAGGTGGAAGTCGGAGGAGTGCACTCATGAGCTGCTCGTTGGTTGGGGAGATGCGCAGAAGACCGAGCAGCGACCGGGTCATGGAACGATACCACGGCATATTTACCGGGGAAAGTCGTTCTCAGTCGTTAACGTCGACACAATTAGAGGTGAGGTCGACGCCGCGTCGTCTCTCTTTGGTTGGGCGCACAGCCGAGGCTGTGCCGTGCGCCCAGTCCGTGTGTTGCTCATCGCGGGATAGCCGATATTTAGATATTTTTTGGTGTTTGTGTAAGACTCTTACAGTTGGAGGTGCCTGAGGCCGCTGCAAGCTTGCCGCTGCAAAGGAGGTTTAGATTGTCGACATTTAGAACTTGTAGGACTATTTGGACACGACGGACGTCCAGTTCATCTCAATCTACCTTCGCTCGCGTGTCTAACACGCGCAGGTCTCGGATTGCCACTTCGCCCGCGACCACGCACGTGAGAACTCCCAAGGCCAGAGAGTCCGAGAAAATACCCTTTTGCGGAATTGGGTCCTCACACCTTAACGAGTTCAGCCGACACCACCCATGAGAAGCGCCTATGAAAACCCTCTGCGTTGCGACGGATAATCCTGCGGCGACATGTCTAATTGCCCAGGAGCGGTGACGAATTATGTGCAGCTTCTGCGCACCCGTCGCGTACCTCCAAGCGTAGCAGCCGGCCAAAACCAGTGTGATCCCCCAGTACACAGCCGCACACGTCTCGAACGTGACGAAAGCAAAGGCCGCTTGATCATTCGATCCCGCCATCCCAAAAGTGCAGGCATGAATACACCTACCCAGCCAAGGCCAAAACCAGGGGGCTAACACTGAGAGCCCCTCCCCCTGTTTCAATGTAGGGAAGTCATTTTGATGAAAGTGAAGACCTCGCACATGAATCATCACGTACCCCGCGGTCATCGAGGCCGTCACCGCCATTAGCACCCGACCGAAAAGCCTGTGCAATCTCGGTCGACGATTTCGGAACCACGGATTCAACTGAAACGGCACGAGCCCACTCCAAAGCACGGAGGGAAGAACGTGCAGCAAGCAAACCAGTGTATTGTCACGATATTTGGTCACCAGCGTCCGTGGTACAAATCGAGTCCATGATTCCAATTGTGTTTCATATCCGCCGCCCAAGCCCTTCGCGGGTCCATTCGCCGCGATGAAAGAGGAGGTGCACGAACCCGGTGCAAATATCACCCAAGATATCATCATCGCGCAGAGGGTGGTCGCGGCGAGATAAAGCGCGAGGAGTCGAGCCTTCGAGGATTCCATGTTCAGGTCCCGCTCAACCCTTTTTGGTCTTCTGTTGGGTAGGCCACAGAAGCACGGTTTTGATCAACAGATAGAGCAGCAACCCCGACGGTCCCGCGAAGAGAACCAGAGGGAGGCACGCCAAGACAACGAGGTGAGGAAGTCGTGCCTTCTCTGCGTCTTTGCAGATGAAGAGCCCCGCCAGAAGGTCGAACGAAACGTAATGGACCCAGCCGCTGAACACGACTGCTCTGGACTTGAAGAGATTCACAACGCCGTCGAGGCTGCTGAATCCGCCGTTTTCCGGTAAGGCCTCTCGTTCTATGAAGATGGCGTGCCCCAAGGTTAATGTGTAGACAAACGCAAAAGTCGCACTCAAGGCGACAACGGAGGCCTCCCAGTGAGCTGGACGCCAACTGGGGGGCAACGCAAGTATAGCCCAGCCGCAGAGGCAGAGATTCAGTGTCACAAAGATGTCGTCGTCTGTGATACCGCTGAGACCCGGGATTGGCATGTTATGCGTGCGACGCGGCTGTAAGTGTTAACAACGTCGATCTCCTCAAAAAGTTTGGCGGCTCAAAAAAGTTGTTCCTGACTAGGTTACAGCCTCACTCAGCTTACGCGCGCGGCAGAGAGCTGAGAGCCATGCCGCGGGACGACTTCCTAATCTCCTTGAATGAGCGTGAGTTCATCGTCAAGGCGCTGCAGGAGGAGGAACTCCGCGTCGATGGGCGCGGCCCTTTCGATACGCGGCCGGTCTCCTACCGATTCGGCCCGAAGGATGGTATGTGCGAGGTGCGTCTCGGGGACACGCGCGTGCTTGCTGTCGTGAGCGCTAAGCTCGAGCAACCCTCCGGTGCTCGCAGCAACGAGGGTAGTATCAGCATCAACGTCGAGTTTTCACCCATGGCGTCACCGAACTTCGAGCCCGGGAGGCCAGGTGAGGAGGCGCAGGAGCTCGCTAGCGTTCTCGAGCGAGCGATTCGCGAGACGGGAGCCGTGGACGTCGAGTCGCTGTGCGTGCTGGCCGGACGCAGGGTGTGGCACGTTCGGTGCGATGTGCACGTGATGGACGCGTGTGGGAACATCGCGGGAGCGGCTTCACTCGCCGCCAACGCCGCGATGCTGTCGTTCCGGAGGCCCGAGGCGACGGTCAGCCCCGACACCCAGCTCATCACCGTGCACCCCGCGGACGTTCGGGAGCCCGTGCCCCTCGCGCTCCATCACCTCCCCGTCGCCATCACGTTCGGGTTCTTCGCCGAGCAGGATGGACTGGTCATCGCCGACCCGACGGTGAACGAGGAGATGGTCGTGGGAAGCGACCTGGTGGTGGTGCTAAACGCGCACGACGAGCTCTGCGCCGTGCAGTACGGCGGCGAGTGCGCGGTCAATCCCGCGGAGCTCCCCCGATGCGTCAGGATCGCGTCGAGGATATCCAAGGATCTCACGCAGGATCTTAAGAAGGCACACGCGGCGTGGGAGGAGGAGCGCGACAAGAGACGCGTGCGGCGCCACTACGGCGCGGAGGCGGCTGCGAACCCAGACTTTGGACTGCCCGGCCGCGGGGATCACCTCAAGCCCGCGCAGGAGAGGGATCAAGAAGAGAAGAAGAGTCCAGAGGAGGAGGAAGAAGACGACGAGGGTGATGTGAGTAACAGCGACGAGGATCACGAAGACGAAGAGGCGGGCGATGAGGAAATGGAGGATGACGGCCACGTTCCACTTGGAGTTCTTGCTCCTAATCTTTCAGAAGAGGACGAGGAGGAGGAAGAAGAGGAGGAGGAGAAACCGTCGAAGAAGAAAAACAGTCAATCGGAAGCGACGCCGAAAGCCAAAGGGAAAGCTGCGGCTGACTTGGAAGACGACGATATCTTTGGAATGTTTGATGCGGCTGCAAAGAAAGAGGGCAAGGGTTCAGGAGGAGCTGGCGCGAAGAAGAAGGGACGGTGGGATGATCTACCGGGCGATGGAGATAGTTTGACTGCAGCCATTCGGACAAAGGTTGCGAAGAAACAGAGGAAAAAGAAGAAGTGAATCGAAGTTTTTCAATAAAGCTACCTTCGTACCTCATAACCTATTCATACCCTGGGGAGCTTCCACCGGTGAGTCCTCGTATCCTTCGCTGAACTTCGAAAAGGTGGCGACGATTGCTGGAACGATGGCGGACTCGCGCCTCATCAACGTCGAGATGTGCCCACCAGTGATATCAACTCGTTGGAAGTCCTCTCCTTTTCTCACAAGACGTTTCAGAACATCTTCCAGCTCTTCCCCTTCCCTCCCCACAAACCGATCGTTCGCCGCTTGAACTTGCACGACCGCATCGAGCATCATTGGAAGCTGCCCTCCCACCTCTCTCTGATTTTCCTCCACCAGGCGCACAATTTTCGCAAGGTTTAAAACCTCGATGGTATCTGCTAGATCTTGTTCCGTGGGGAGAAGCTCTTCCCCGCTTTCCTTGGTCACTTTCGCACGTTCATGCGCGCTCTTCACAGCCACAAGATTCTTCAACTCGTCGGCAACTCCACTCGGGGCCTCACTCAGCTCCTTCCAAGCGATTCGATTGTGCAAGACACCCGTCAGGAAGCTTGTCGCTGAACAGGTGGCAACAACAGGGCACGCTCCCACTTTGCCCTGGCTGCTGTTCGCAGCTGCAAGAATCGCCGCGACGTTAGCGATGCTCCCACCCATGCTCACGCCGGTGAACACGGTGTTGACTCCCGGGAACTCTGACGCGGCCCAAGCACCAATCGCAGCCGCCTCGAGTACACCGGAACAAATGTGCTTGAAGAAATCAGCCACTGAGCAGATGAGGTGGTGCCACTGCTCCTTCGGTTTGCGCTTTCCATAGAAAGGAATCATGGGGATGACAGATGCGATGCCATGAGTGAGGAGGTCGAGGGCGATCTGCTTTCGAAACCAAAAGAATGCATCCCCTGTCGTGGGTAGGATGATGGCCAGTCTGGATGGTGGCACCCCGCCGGTTCGCCATACGTACAATAGTTGGCCAGTCTGACTCTCTTTCGGCAGGTACCGTGCCGCTGGGCTGTCGAACTCAGCCTGTCTGATTACTGGTGATGTGCTCGTGCTACCAGACGTGAGACAAGCGGAGAACACGGATGTCTCGACCACGCGCTCGGAAACCCAGCGAAGAGCGAGTGGTTTGATATCTTCTTCACCTCCCTGCCCTGTGAACGCGTTCAGTACGTCTTTGAACAACGAGGTCGCCATGTCCATGTCCCCAGGGGCGCCTTCATAGCCCTTCCAGAAGAACCGCTTTTTGTTCCCGACCTTCAAGTTCCTGGCCAGCGTCGAGTACCAATCGTCCAGGTATGCCATCGCGCCTCCTCGACGAGCGCTCGTGTGGTTTTCTAACTTGGCCGCGATCTCGAACCCGCCGAACGGAACGTGGTGTCAGCCCTCACTGGCGCGTTATTCACGCATTTCCTCGACGAGTGGCACTGATAGTTTTTCTCGGCAGCTACTCGTAAAGTTTTCACTAATAACTTGAGCTATCGCCAACAGGTGTCTAAGCCTACTGCAAGCCCTGTGCGAAAGGCATACGTGTTGCTAAACACGTAATGTCCCTTCGGCGGTATTACAAGTCACCCACGCCTCCCCCACAGCCTCGCACACAGTCCTCAAAGCAGACTCAGTTGATGCCGCCGCCGAGGCTTCCATTGCGCTCTCAATTTTTCGCACTGGCACGAGAGAGAACAGCTTCGGCACCGTGATGCTGATGCGCACATCTACCGAGGTAACCACCTTTCCCAGCGATGTATCCACTGTCACCACGGTGGTTGTCCGGTCGGTCGTGTAAGCTTTATTGATCCAGTCCACTACGGAAGCAGGAGTCCCCTGCATTGACCCCCGATTCAACTTGAGTTTGACCTGTGCGACCTGTGCGTCGTCGTCGTCGCTGTGGACCACCTCAAACTCGTTCACCGGAAAGAACTCCACCGCAGGCCCCACAAAGAATAGCCTCCCCGCGAAGCCAGGGGCCAACACCCTCCAGGTTCCATCCTCGAGCCGCTGTGGCTCGTCGGGCCCGCCGTCCATCATAGCTAGGACGGCACCGTCAGTACGAACGAACTCTCGTGCGTCTCCCTTGCCGGAGATGGCGGGTAAAGGCGTTGATACTTCCACCCGCAGCTCTAGCACAGCTTGTTTGCCTTTTGTGGGGACGTCGAGTGTGGTCTCCACATCAGATGCATCCGAGGAGGCGCGGCATCTTCTAATAACCGCGCTTTTTTGGTTTTGAGGGTGCCGAGGAGATTGGCGGCCGGTGTGGCGACTGCAGCTGCTGTGGATGCGGTGGCTGCATGCAAAGCTCATCATCAATCTACCCGAAACAGAGCTAGCAAGCCAACCAATAGGATCCCTTCACGATACACTTCAGATGCGTCTCAATTCAAGGGTCCGCCCGCTTGCCTTCCACAGTGAGTGTCAAGCCGTTGTGCACAGGGTCTTTGTAAAAAATTGTGTTTCAGCCGAGAAGAAACCACAAACAAGCGCACCCGCGGCGTCTAGGTCTGGTTCTCCTGCCTTGCCTCATCCCGGGGGGATGAGCCCGGAGGGCCCGTCCGATGACGTACGTGGCCATCAAGATGCTTCTCGCGGTGCCACGGGGTTCACCGCGGGGTTCATCAATCACAAGGCCGGCATGGAAGGCGTCGATCAGGAGAAGGTGAAAACTTTGGTTCATGATATGACACACGGTGGGCAGCACCATCGCGAGGAGAGCAGGAAAGATGCGAACACGGAAGGGTCTATTGCTAAGATGAAAGAGATGTATGCGTCGCTATCGACGGTTCATATTCGCGAGATTGAGGCAAGGGTCAGGTGTCGTATCGGAGAGATGGAGGCCCAACGAGATCTCTCAAGGACTTGGATCCATGTTGACATGGACGCCTTCTTTGCTGCTGTGCATACACTTGAACGCCCAGAGTTGGCGTCGGTGCCGATGGCGGTTGGTGGAATGTCAATGATTTCGACTGCGAACTACGTAGCGAGGAAGGCTGGAGTGAGGTCCGCCATGCCGGGGTTCATTGCGGTCAAGCTTTGCCCTTCTCTCGTTTTCGTCAAGCAGGACTTCGAGCTCTACAAGCAATACGCCGCGAAGCTCAGGGAGGTGTACCGGCTTTACGATGCGGGCTTTGATTGTGGGTCCCTCGACGAAGCATACCTCGACATCACCGAGTACATTTCGAGGACTGGGATGAGCGGTGGGGAAGTCGCTGCAAAATTGAGGGGAGAGGTTGAGGAAAGAACGAGCTTGACATGTTCGGCGGGCGTGGCACCGACGAGACGATTGGCCAAGATCTGTTCAGACATGAACAAACCCAACGGCCAGAAGGTACTCGCAAGCTCTCGGCAGGCAGTCGTGGATTTTCTTTCTGACCTTCCAGTGAGGAAGGTGGGAGGCATTGGCAAAGTACTTGAGGGGAAATTGGCAGCATTTCAGATCAGTACGGTCGGTGATCTCAGACAGAATTTACATGTGATTGCGGCAGTCTTCACACCTGCAACGGTTGACTTCCTCTTCAGCGTCGCCCTCGGAATAGGTACTGAAACACGACCGCCAGACGCCCGGAGGAAGGGTCTCGGACATGAGCGAACCTTCGCCCCAACCTCCGACACGCGCTTCATCGAGGCCAAACTGCACGGTCTCGCGGAGAACGTCGGGGAAGCACTGCAGAAGGAGGGGCTGAAGGCACAGACGGTCACCCTGAAAATTAAGAAATCGAATTTCGAGGTGCTGCAACGGCAGCTCAGCATACCGCCGTCGAATGCCGCAGACGTGATTGCAGATGCAGCGGTTCACCTGCTTCGCAAAGAGCGTCCTTACGGATCTCTTCGCCTTGTCGGTGTAAAAGCAAGTAACTTCGACGGAGCCGAAATGTCAGGAAATCAGCTGACTGTCGACAGCATGCTCACTGCAGATGCCAAAAATTCCGAGCAGCCCTTTGATGTTGAGTCCACGTACTTTTGTTCCGAAGAAGGATGCGGTCGGAACGTCCCACTCGAGGATAAACAAATGCACGAAGACTGGCACCTCGCCCTGCGACTTTCACGACAACCCACAAAGCGGAAAGCCGGGGAGAGCGCTGCTGGGACTAGGACAAAAGGTAAGCGAGATCCTTCGCAGACAACTATTCAGTTCGCCCCAAAGTAAAGTTACAAGTAGAACATTTTTAGCTCTTTTAGAATGCTACCTTTGAAGGTAGCTCTTTATCGACGACCTCCCCTTCGACCACCTCCTCGCCCCCTTCCGCCGGTGTTGGCGGTGTTATAGCGCGGACTTTGAACGCTTCCTTGCCCGGGAATCCATTCGCCGCCTAGCATGTTTTTGCGTCCTGACTCCTCTTGTTCCCCATCGTTGTCATCGTCTTCGTAGTCGCCGTAGTCGCTCAATTTTTCGTCATCGTAATCTTCGTCAACCGCGTCCTGATTGCTCGAGGTTGATTCGTTGGCGAGGCTGAACAGCTCAGCTCCAAACGCCCGAACTCCAGCCCCTGTGTTGGTACTAAGCATGTTCACCTCGGGACGCGCCCTTTTTGCCATCCTTAGCTCTTCACGGATAAGGAAGCACCGCCGCGCGAGATCAGCCGGTCGCACCAAATCAGTCTTGTTGAGCACCACGCTGTATGCCACGTTGCCATAACGCGACAAAAACGCCAACATCTCCCTGTCAGGAGCCTTCAGCCCGTGTCTAGCGTCCACGACGACGTAGACACGCTTCAGATTCTTCCTGCCCGTGAGATATTTGTCCATGAGTCGATTCCACGCCTCAACCTTGTCCTGGGCGGCGAAAGCAAAGCCGTATCCCGGCATGTCGATGATCCTGATGCGCCGGGAGACGTCGTAAAAGTTCAGCGACTGCGTCTTTCCGGGCACATCCGAGGACCTCGCGGCGCCACTGCACGTCACGGCGTTAATCAGGCTACTCTTACCAACGTTCGAACGCCCCGCGAACGCCACCTCTGGGATATCCTCGTCGGCGTCTGGAAGGTCGTTCTCCGTGGTTGCGGCGGCGACAAACTTTGTCGCCTTCTTGTTGCCACGCAGCCCGAGCAGGATGCGCTCACGATCTGCGATATCGCCGTAGAGGACATAACGCCGAGTGAGCTTCGTGTCCAGCTCCTTATTTCGCAGTTTGCGCGCCTCACGTCCAGCCGTGGAGGCATCCATGCACAGTTGATACTGCGCGTAAAGGAGAAATGCGTGGTCAATAACCTGAAACCCGAGCGACGGAGGACGAAGCGCGCGGGGCTTCGGGGGAAGGGGTTTGAAATACTCACATCCTTGATCGTCCTCATAATCTTATCATCCACGGGAAGGGCGCGAAACTTTGCGCGGTTGCTCATGCCCTCGCTGCCGTCCACCAGCTCGTTGAGCAGCGCGTCGATGCGCAGCTCGCTCATGTCGAGGTCTTCTCGCAACGGCTTGGCGGGCGCTGAGGTTCCTGAGGTTTGAGGCGCACCGCCGGGACCGTAACGGGACTTTCTAGGCGCGCCCATCTTTTTCTTTTTGCCACCGGCCTTGTCCTTCTTCTTGGAAGACGCCGCTCGCACCTGCAGCACGCCGTGGGTGGAGGACGTGGCGCCCGATAGCGGCGAAAAGCGCTGAGGTCCCCCCAAAGCGCGGCGCCCACCCACGGCGGATACCAGCTGTGTAGTCAGTGGAATGCGTTTGCCAAACATCCCACCGCCACACGCGTATCGCATCGCTGGGAGCACCAACAGGCGCGCACCGAGTGACATGGCGCGGTCGTTTGTGAGGTTGACCTGTCGGCGGCGGTGATAATCCCCTCATACACTGGACTGCTGGATTTTGTGCTCCTCGTCGAAAACATCGTTTTTCCTGGCTCGCATGGTTGGTCAGCGGCCTGGGATATTGACCGCTCTCTGGCTTGGACGAGAAATGGGAGGCGGTTCGTTGTTTTGCGTCGTTTGGCGATGATGGTGAAGACTACCGTGTTACAACGCGAGCCCGAACTCAATCGCTGTTCGCTCTTCCCCGACTAGTCCAACTTAAGATCCACGTACTCCTTGCGAAGGCCATCTTTGTTGATTATCCAAATCTCAACACGGTCACCGGTGTAGATATCCCTTTCTCCCGCGGTGGCGAAGCAATCCTTCACGAGGTCCACAGCCTCTGATTCGCTCAGGGGCGTCGCGCTGGACTGCGCCGGGAGCACGAGCGGGGACACCGTCTTGAGCTGGTTGTCCAGCACGGGCATGATCAGCCCCTGCCCGCTCCCCTGGCACGAGTAGTTTGTCCTCTCGTACGAACCCACCGCGTCGTAGGTGAACACCGCGCCCTTGCCCTCCGCGTCCAGCCCGGCGACGATGTTGAAGGTGTAGTACGGGAAAAACCGGCGGTAGTACAGGGTGTTGCTCAGCAACTGCGCAAACGAGACGCAACCCATGGGTTTATCGTTCTGGAACTCGTAGGTGGTGCACCTGGCCTTGAGGGTCTTCTTCAGCGTCACCGCGTCAGCCATGAAACCCGCGCTCGCCATGACGCACTTGTCGCTCATCTGGTCGATCTTCTTGTAGTCGCGGGTCAGGATGCTGTACCCGGTCGACATCCGGGTGTCCGCCGCGCACACGACGTAGTCCTCGCCCGCGACCGCGAGCACCGTGCCGCCGTTGTTATCCTATGAAGAGAAGGAGGAAGATCGGGGTAGAGGATGTCAGATCCAAAGGCGGCGGATGTCATCAGGAGGCAGCGGGGAAGGAGGCAGCGGATGTCAGATCTGGAGATCCTCGAGGACCCTCGCGCCCCGAACGGGCTGGTGTGGAAAGGGTTGGGTCCGGGCACGCACGTATGGGCTCCAGTTGGATCGAGTATGAGGCCCGGCCGCATCTGAATTCGGCATGGCCCCGTCGTCGTAGTACATGCGAGGCATGGTGCGCTCAGAGTGTGCGGAGAAGACCAACCCTAGTTCAAAATGGCCAGCCAGAACGGGTCTTGTAATAAGTCGCTGATCTTCGCTCACTGTTTGCGCAGTCGATCAGTGTTCCTCACAACGTACCGCGCTAAAGCGTCGTTCGCCACTATGGGGGTCACCGATTCCCTTAAGAAGCTCTACGAGAGCGAGATGACCGGCGCGAACAGGGAAAGCACCATGGTGAGCTGCCCCCTTCCCTCCAACGCCGCGGTCGATCGCGACGGCCGATTTGCACGCCGCGCTCCACATTTCCGCCCCGTCTCTCGTGCCTGGACACCCTCGAGCTGAACACGACCCCATCACCCCTCCCGTGCAGAACCTCCTCCGCGCCGCCGGACTCTTCGCTGGTGCCATCGTCGTCATGAGGTGTTTCGGAGACGCTTTCGCCATCTGAGAACCCACTCGCCGACCAGACTCACGAGGAGATTATACTGTAGGGCAGCTTGTTTCTAATATACGCATCGACTGCCAGACCTATTGTATCGGAGCTAGACCCCGCGCTGTTCACTATTCGTCGTCGCTACTCTCGCCGTAATCACCCAGCAAACCCTTGAGTCCTCCTTCCCCGCCCGAACCCTCGTCCTCGTCCTCAGCCTTGGCGCGCTTCGCCTCGGGTCCGCCCTCGTCGCCGCCAGTCGCCCGCTTGTTGCCCTTCTCCTTGGACACCACGAAGAACTGGGGCGTCTCCTTCCGCTTCACCTGGATGACCGGGTGTTGGGTCCCACCGGTCAGTCCGACGCCGCCCGAACCCTTCCCATCGACCCCGGCGCCGAACCCCGCGGACCCCGATCCTTTCGCCGCCGCCATCCTTCGCTCCTTCTCCGCCATCTCCGCCTGCAGCCTGCGCTTGGCGAACTCGCTCGTCTCTTCCTTCTTCGTCCGGATCATGCTCTCCAGCGTGTTGTTGCTCTTCGGGCACTCCCCCGGCCTGTGATCCTCTCCGCACACGCGACAGCTGATGGTGTTCCTCGGGCACTCCCTGGACGTGTGCCCCTTGTTGCCGCACCTGTGGCACACCTCCGAGTACTTGGCCAGCATCTTCTCCTTGCTGGTCAGCTGCTTCTGGCCGCAAAACTTTTCGATGTGACCGGCCATTCCACACTTGGCGCATATCCTCGGCTTCGGACAGTTCTTCGCGATGTGGCCCGGGAGGCCGCACCGATGGCAGGCGCCCTCGTATGAGAGGGCCACATTTTTGGATGCCATCTCGACGCCGAGCTCCGTTGCCCTCTCCCCTCACGGACGCCGCGAGTCACCAACGCCGGGGTCGAGTATTTCCTGTGTCGATACTCGCACCACGGTGTCGACGTTCAGTCGTCGTTGGAGGCCGAACACTCGACGAGCCCCCCACGCGTGTGCAGATGATTTTCCGGAAGTGAGTCAGTCGTGACTTGAGCAGACGAGGCCTCGGAACCAAGACTCGACTTTATCCTGTGCTTGGCGACGGTGCGCTCATATCGACACGAGGAGCGCCCTTAGCAGGCGCCCCATCCCGCAGAAATGCTCGACATCAACCTGTTCCGCTCGGACAAGGGCGGCGATCCGGTGAGTCAGGATCCCAAACCCCGCCGCGCCACCGATCGCGCGAGGACAGTTCGCTCTCGTAAAATGGCGGCCGACATCCTCTCGGATCGGCGCGAATGATCGGTCGCTCCGCCGCGTGCTCTCCGCCTCGTCCGAATCGCCGCTCACCTCGAAATTTCCCGACCCCGAACGTTTGTGTCTACAGGAGATCGTCAGGGAGTCTCAGCGCCGCCGATTCTCGCGCGTGGAGGACGTCGACGATGTTATCGCCATGGACGCCAAGTGGCGCGACGCCCGCTGGGAGCTCGACAGCGTGAACGCCCAGTTCAACAAGGCCAACAAGGAGGTATCCAAGCTCAAGGTTGCCAAGGAGAACGCGGATGAGGCTATCGCCAAGGTCAAGGAGCTCGCCGCCCGCCGCATCGAGCTCGAGCAGCAGGAGAAGGACGCCGAGGAGGCTGTGAACACGCTCCTGAAGAAGATCGGAAACATCGTGCACGACTCCGTCGTCGTCAGTCAGGACGAGGAGAACAACGCGATCGTACGCACCTTCGGACTGGACACCAAGCGCATGGAGGAGAAGCTACCCAACCACGTGGACCTGATCGCCATGCTCGACATCGCCGACACCGAGCACGGCACCGACGTCGCGGGAGGCCGCGGCTACTTCCTCACCGGCGCCGGCGTGCTCCTCAACCAGGCGCTCATCAACTACGCCCTCGCCTTCCTCGCAGGGCGCGGACACACCCCGCTCGGTACCCCTTTCTTCATGCGCAAGGACCGCATGGCGGAGTGTGCGCAGCTGGCGGATTTCGACGAGCAGCTGTACAAGGTTAGCGAGGGTGAGGATAAGGAGGACAAGTACCTCATCGCCACCTCGGAGCAGACGTGCTGCTCTTTCCTTCGCAAGAGGTGGATCCAGCCCAAGGAGCTGCCCATCCGCCTCGCGGGCTACTCCACCTGCTTCCGCAAGGAGGCTGGATCCCACGGTCGCGACACCCTGGGTATCTTCCGCGTGCACCAATTCGAGAAGGTTGAGCAGTTTGTGGCGGTGAGCCCCGACGGCGACGAGAGCTGGCAGGAGATGGAGCGCATGATTGGCAACTCCGAGGCGTTCTACCAGAGCCTCGGCCTCCCCTACCAGGTTGTCAACATCGTATCCGGCGAGCTTAACGATGCCGCGGCGAAGAAGTACGATCTCGAGGCTTGGTTCCCCTCCTCGAAGACGTGGCGCGAGCTCGTGTCCTGCTCCAACTGCACCGACTTCCAGTCCCGCCGCCTCGAGATTCGCTGCGGCGCCGCGCAGAAGGGTCCGGAGAAGAAGAAGTCTTACGTCCACCTCCTCAACTCCACCCTCACCGCGACCGAGCGCACGCTCTGTTGCATCCTCGAGAACTGGCAGACCGAGGAGGGTTTCGTCGTGCCCCCCGCGCTTCGCCCTTGGATGCAGGGCATCGAGTTCATCCCGTTTGTTAAAAAGCTGGATAAGAAGGGCAAGCTCGTGGAGGTCAGCCCGCCCCCACCGCCCCTCTTTGCGCCGAAGGAAACCGAGCCCGTCGAGGCCAAGACCGCCGCGGAGATGATCGCGACTCTTAACCTTGGACAGTGAGCGTAGACTAAGCTGGACCTTGTGAATAAGACTACATTATCTAAACCATTCTATAATAAACCCTTTCCCCCTCAAGATGAGCGAACCTCGTCGTAGTTTCAGTTCGTCGAGGCTTGCAAATAGCCCTCCTTCGTCTCGTTTTCGACGAGTTCCTTGGTGAACTCCTCGAACTCCTCCGCGTGCTTCACCATGCACTGGTGAAGTTCGACAAATTGCTCCGCGCACGCCGATCCTCGCTTCTCTTCCGGGGCGGTTATGAAGCACGTCAGCGCGTTGCGGAACCCTTCCCCACAAGACGATTCCTTCAGACCCTGCACGCAGGGACAATCCAACGCCGCTTTCACCGCATCTTCCTTGCTTCCACCAGCCTCCTCGCCTTTCTTTAGAGCCTCAGCGAGTGCCTCGCCGACATCCGGGGAGGAGGTTGTCATCTCAGAAAATGGTTCCTGTGGCCAACTAAAGTCCAGTCAAGTAATCGAAGCACAACAGATCTCGCCCGCGGGAGGGCGAGCTCTGAGACATAGGGGCATGGGGTTTGGCATTCCGGGCATAGATGGTATCCGCTTCCATGTCGCGCCGACTGGAATCGGCGACGTTCAATGCACAGCGGAGCCTGAGCATACGCAAGACACTCCGAGGGCCACGCTGCCCGCAGCAACAACCCTGTTCCCTCTCTCGCCGATGCCCGACCCCGACGAACTCAAGGCTGCCGCGGCCAAGTACCTCAATCCGATCGATGAGGATATTTTCGCGCAACTCGCGGCGGCGTCGGCGACCCGGGTGGCCGAACCGGTGTACAGCGAGGCCGAGCTGGTGCACCACCCGTCGGCACCCCGAACGACCGTGGTGCCACTTCTGCCCCCGTTGGACCCGAGCGTCGTCGGAGACGAGTGGGGAGCGTCGCCCTCTGGCGCCCACGGGAGCACGACGCGCGCCGAGGTGGGATGGAAGGAGGTGAGCATCGAGGCTCCGGGCACGTCCGGGTCGTCTTCCTCGCTGGCGCGACGTCCCGGCGCCGCGGCTGACTTTGTCCGCGGCAGCCTGGCCAACGTGCCGTTCACGCCGGGCGGAGCGGGCTGGGAGGACGCAGCCGCGGAGGCGGCCGCGGCTAGGCAGGCGGCCGCGAGACGCGCCAGCGCCGCGTGGCTCGTGGAGTACGAGTCGGGTGTGTACTCGGGGGTCCCGCCCGGATTCTCTCCGTCTTCGTGGACCGACGAAGCTCTGGAGCAAACGGGGGGCGTCGGCGAGGGGACGGCGACAAAG
>Ga0257106_1000269_pt1 | contig 32559 bp, 35 predicted proteins | sample LP_taG_3_FD_190177 | JGI IMG/M metagenome (GOLD analysis project Ga0257106, IMG submission 190177) | Marine microbial communities from Northeast Subartic Pacific Ocean, Canada - LP_J_2011_P26_10m | ecosystem: Environmental > Aquatic > Marine > Oceanic | place: Canada: Northeast Subartic Pacific...
ATTTTAATATACAATAAATCTATAGTAATTTATGGAATCTGTTTTAACAGAAAATAGTAACAATAATTTAGAAACAACTTATGTAAAAGAAGTTTATGAGGAAATTGCACCGCATTTTTCAAATACTCGTAGTTATAAATGGTCTTGGGTAATAGATTTCTTAGATTCTTTAAAAACAGATTCTATTGTATATGATTTAGGGTGTGGAAATGGGCGAAATATGGATCATGGAAGTTTAAAATTTATTGGTATTGATAACTGTGAAAGTTTTGTATCTATTTGTAAAAATAAAAATTTAAGTGTTATTAATTCAAATATTACCAAAATTCCTCTAAATAATAATAGTGCTGATGCAATTATTTGTATTGCTGTATTTCATCATTTGTCAAGTATGGAAAATAGAATTCAATCATTATTAGAAATGAAACGACTTGTTAAACCAGGTGGAAAAATTTTAATTTCTACTTGGTCTATTAATCAACCACAAAAAACACGCCGTACTTTTAATAATTATGGTAATAATATTGTATTATGGAATAGTTATGGTAAAGTTTATGAGCGTTATTATTATATTTTTAAATTAGATGAAATTAAAGAATTAATTAAAAGAGTTGGACTAATAATTATAAATTATGAATATAGTTGTGGTAACGAAGTTTTTAGTTTAATGAAAATTTAAAAAATATTATTATTTTTCCAAAGTTTGAATTAATTTATATATAGTTTCAATATAATTTACATAATTTGTTATACTATTATAATCATTTTTTTCATTAAAGTTATTATAGAAATTATTTTCTTCTTTTAAAACCCATAAAAGTTGATGAAGTAAGAATTTATTATTAATAACGTACATATATTAATAATAAATTTTTTAATTTTATTATTGTTTTATTATTGTTTTATTATTGTTTTATAAATATTTTTATAAATTATAATAACTAAATTTTAACGCAAACTTATGCAAAAAACTATTACAGCTATTATACCAAATACAAAACCTAAATGAAATTTATATTGCATTTTTCTATATATTTTTAACCACTCTGTTATTTGTCTTTTATCGGACAAATGTAATAACATATAATCAGATTTAGGATATAATATATAAAATAAATAATTAGTAACAAAAACTATAGAACCAACTAAACAAACTAATGATATATTATTAAAACATATTTTAAATACTTTTTTCATTATGAATATTGCAAAAATTGCAAGTAAAATTCCTATTACATAACCCATGTAATAAATTGTTTTACGTTCATTAATTATTTTTTCATAAGTATCTTTTTGTTTGCTGGTTAAAACATTTAAAAAATCTGTTTTATCTTTTTTATCATTTGCACAAGATAATATTGTATATATATTTGCAATCAAAAATACCAAAGCAATTATACAAGTTGTTCCACAAATCATAGTATAATATTTATATAATTAATAAATATTATTATTAATAAATATTATTATTAATAATAATATTATTAGTAAATAAATAGTACATTATTATAAAGAACTATATTAATGACAGATAATAGTGATACTAATTATTTTGATAATAATGAAAACCTAAATATATTATTAAGAGAAGCATTTGGTTTTGCTTCTATTACAAAAGAAAAATTGGAAGATAATATTCCACAATATCCCGACTTTGATGTAAGTGGTTTTATTAGAACAGCTGGAGAATTAGGTATAAATAGTAATGATTTTATTAATTACAGTGATAATATTAATAATAAATTTAATTGTAGTATAGTTGATGATAGTACTGGCACTATTAGAAGATTTAAAAATTTAGTATTAGATGAATCACCGGGATTAAATGATGATTTTGGAGCATCATGGTTAAAATTTGATATAAGTAATAATAATTTATTAAGTGATAGTCTTGAGTTCAATTATAAACAATATAATAACAATTCTGGTAATATTGTACAACCATATTTATATGAATTATTTACACAATTATCAATAAATAGTGATGATCCTGATTTACCAGTTGGTGAAAGAGGTGGTAATTGGTCTTTTGATACAAAAACAGGATTAGTTATTTTTAGTAATTTTATAAATTTTTCAAATGGTATTCAAAATGAAACTAAATTTCAAATTAATATTAATAATAGACCCGTTTTAACCTATTATAAATATATTGGTAGAAAAGGAGTTAATTTTTTAAATAATCAAATAATTAATTTACAACAACAAATAAATGATATAAGTAATATTAGTATATCAAATGAATTTAAAGAGTCAGTTGATATTTCATTTGCCAATTTAACAACTAGTATTAATAATATTGATACTTCATTTGTTGGTTTAAATTCACAAGTTAATACTATTGATACTTCATTTGTTGGTTTAAATTCCCAAGTTAATGCTATTGATACTTCGTTTGTTGGTTTGAATTCGCAAGTTAATGCTATTGATAGTTCGTTTGTTGGTTTGAATTCACAAGTTAATACTATTGATACTTCATTAGTTGCTTTAAATTCGCAAGTTAATGTTATTGATAGTTCATTAGTTGCTTTAAATTCGCAAGTTAATGTTATTGATACTTCTTTTGTTGTTTTGAATGATAGTATAAATGATTTTAAAAATAATGTAGATTTATCTTTTTCAATTACTAATCAAAAAATAGATTTTTTAGATAATTCATTTATCATTTTAAAAAATTTAGTAAGTACTATAAGTGGAGCAGATATAACAGAACAATTTATAAGTATATCCGGTGATGTAATTTCTTTATTAAATGATGTATCTAATATTAATATTGATATTAATAATATTGAATTATCATTAAATAGTATAAAAAATACAGTAAATGCATTGGATAATACATATTTAACAGAAATATCTTTTATTAATGCTTTAAATTTAATTGATAATTCTTTTGATTTTGTTTTAAATAAATTTAATACATTAGATAGTAGTTATGTTAATATAGAAAATTTTAATAGTTTTAAAAATAATATTGATACTTCATTTAATGTTATTAATAATAGTCTAGGTGCTATAGATACTTCATTTGATGTTATTAATAATAGTCTAGGTGCTATAGATACTTCATTTAATGTTATTAATAATAGTCTAGGTGCTATAGATACTTCATTTGATGTTATTAATAATAGTCTAGGTGCTATAGATGCTTCATTTGATATTATTAATAATAGTCTAGACGCTATAGATGCTTCATTTACTAATGTATTTAATGAAATAAATGAATTAGATTTACGAGTTTATAATTCTTTTGGTGAAGTTACGAGTCTTATTGATAATTCTTTTAATTATTTAAATGGATTAATTCAAAATATTAGTGGTGGAAATGGAGGCGGAGGCACAACTATTTCTGGTGGTTTAGAATTTGTAAATGATGTTAATCAAAGTTTTTATCAAATTATGACCCAACAACCATATGCATTTGATTCTTCTGGAATTCCTAGTAATATAAGCACAAGTGCAATTATTTTAGATTGGAATTATGATAATATACTTGCTAATCATGATAATGATATTGTATATGCGAAATTATCATATTTACAAAATAAAACGAAGCATTTACCATTTATAAATTCCATAGTTATAGAAATTTCCGGTATTATAGATGAATTAAATAATTCAAGTGGATGGATAAATTATGATACTATAAATATTGGCTCTAATGATGATTATAATACTAATAATTACAAAACATTTACTATTAATAAATATACTGGATTAATAAATAATGGTTCAAATAATAGTGAAAAAATATTATCATCAATAACTCCATTTGATGTAAGAATATATGGTAATAATTTTTCTGAAAATTATCCGACTATAGAAAATAGAAGTTTATATTTCAATAATATAGCATTTACTTTAGCACAGGCACCAAGTAAACCTAATTTTATAAATGAAAATGTAAATAATAATAGTCAATTAACGTTAACATATAATGTTGAATTTAATGAAAATAATGTAAATAATAGCAGTGCTGTTTTAATTGAATATATTATTGATTATAGTCAAAATGAAACATTAGCAAGTAGCATATATAATATAAATGCTAATGATTTAAGTGTAAATAATAGTTTAATAAATATAAATAGCAATACCAATTTTAATGTAATTTTATCCGGTTTAGTAAGTGGGAGTAAATATAATTATAGTTTAGCGGTGCAGAATGATTTAAATAAAATAAATTTTTCGGAATATAGTGATTTGCGAGTTAGTAATTATACGAAATTACCATCTTCTAATAGTATTGGAACTACATTAGATCTTAATGTATCAAATAATTATACTCATGTTAGTTCTTCAAATTTAACTACTCCTTTATTAAATAATTCAAATGTTATTTATATTAATTTAGCAGCTAATCAAAATATTATTATGAATAATAGTAATAATCAAACTATAGAAATAAGTCATCCATTTTATAATAATCAAGAAAATGATGCTTATGGTTTTGGTAAATTTATTGATAATAGTAGTTCTTTGGTAACCCTGACAATTAGTGTAGATAATATTAATAAACAAATTATTAGTTTTGATGGTTCTTTTAATGCTAATAATGGAAATATTAATAATTTGAATGGATCTAATTATAATTATATAGAACTACCTAATAATTCATTATTAGATATTTATAATAATGAAGGCAATAATAATAAAAAAGGTTTTAGATTAAAAGGCTTATTAAAATTTAATAATATTAATAATGGTGATATACAAAATGTAATAGGTAATGCATCAAATAATGCGCATATTTTAAATTATAGCTATGTTAGAAATAATGATATTGGTGGTTCAAATCAAAATATAACTCATAATATTTATGTTGATAATTTAAATCTAGATCCTATTTTAAATTATACTAATGATTTTATTGTAAATAGTGTGGTGTATAATATGGGTATACCAAGTGTGCAAACATTTAATTTAATATTAAATAGAAATTATAGTAATATTAATTCACAATTTATGTTTATAAGAGGTGATAAAAAGTTAAGTTTAATAAGTAGTATAAATAATACTTCTTCTAATTCAAATAAAATTATATATTTAGACCAAAATGCTTTGAATATTGATGGTTCATATAATTTTGACAATACTAATTTACAAAATCTAACTTCTATTAATAATTATTATAATAATATCAATTATAGTAGAAGTATTTTGAGTAATAATTTTACTTTAACTTGGAATGAATATGTATATAATTTAAAAAATAGTAATGGTGTTAATAATAATATAAGTTTAATAACAAATCATTATTGTGATTATAATAGTTTTAATAAAACTGGAAATAAAATAACTTCCTCTTTATTGACATTAAATAATGTATATGAAATTGATAATATCAATGTTTTAGCTAGTAATATTGGTTCGTTAAATCCTGTTATTTATAATGATCATACTAATTTGATAAAAGACCATAGTTTATTATTTTATAATGGTAATTTTAGAACTAATGCATCTTTGAATTATCCGATTATTAATAATTTCAATTATAACGGAGTAAGTATTAATAATTTTGATAGTGGTAATAATAGTTATGGTTTTGATGGTATTTTAACAAATAATGATAGTGGTTATAAATGGATAATATTTAAGTATAATATGGCTACTGATAAAACTCTTCATTCTACAAACTCGGGTAATTTTTATTATTTAAATGTTTATCAAAAGCTAACTTCAGGTCCTATTAATTTTTCAAGTAATATTTTAAGTAAATTAAAATTAGATGGTGGGGGTCAAGGCTCAACAGAAAATGAAGTAGTTGGATTTATTCAACAAAATTACAATTCTAATCTTCGTATTGGACGTTTAGACAGAAATTATAAATCTACAAATATTTGGTATGATCAGCCTTCAAATATTTCTTATAATAATTTATTTTTTGGTGCAACAAGAGCGAATTATGGAAGTATTTATAATCAAGATTCTAATAATTGGGGTCCATTATTAGATATAAATAATGGAAATGATGTTATTTATTTGTATATTGGTTTCAAAAATAATGTAGCTTTAGTTTGAATATAATATGGTTTAATTCATTAATTTAGTATTAGTAAATATTAATATGATAATATATATTAATATTTATAATTATGAGTGATACTGCAAATTTTGATGTAGTTGAAAAGGTTAATATTTTATTTAAAAGTAGTATGGGTTTTCCATCTACAAAAGAAACTACTCCATGGTTTCAAGAAACAAGTATAATATATAATAATTATGTTTTTGGTGAAGATATTTTTATAGATGAAATACCTAGTAATCCTATTTTTAATAATGTAATACAACCACAAGATGTTGGATTGAGCAATAATAATTTCACAACATCAGCTAATGATTGGGGAATAAGTGAAGATTCTACAGGAACAATAAGAAAATATAGTAAACTTATTTTAAATGCTGTTCCAAATTCTGATAATAATTCATATTATAAATTAGATGCTAACAATAGTAACATTTTAAAAGATTCGTTACAATTTAATGCAAAATGGACATTAAGTGGACCAAAAATTTATCCATATGTTTTAACAAATGAAAATTTTATATCTAGTTCACCGGATGCTCCCGACGAAATTAATCAAGATAGTACAGGTGGTAATTGGTTTTTTGATGTTAAAAATGGTGTTATATTTTTTCCTGATTATAGTTCTTCAATATGTAATAATAGTAATAATAAACCTGTTTTTACATTTTATACGTATATAGGTAGAAAGGGGATTACTAATTTAAATAATGCAATTCAAAATGATTTAACATTGTTACAAAATGATTTATCTATTAATAAATACGATGTTAGTAATTTAAAATTGTTGATAAATGATTTATCAAGTAATTTAAAATTGGTGATAAATGATTTATCAAGTAATTTAAAATTGGAATTGAATGATTTATCAAGTAATTTAAAATTGGAATTGAATGATTTATCAAGTAATTTTTATTCAAATTTAGAAATTATAAATAATGATATAAGTATTAATAAAAATGAAATAAATAATATTAAATTAACCAATGAAATTTCATATAATTATTTAAATGAAAAAATAGATTTAGTTGAAGATGATTTAAATAATAATATAACTTTGTTAGAAAACCAAGTTAGTAATATTAATTCTGAAGTTAGTAATCTTGGAACACAGATAAATAATGTAAAAACAGAAGTAGATACTTCTTTTAGTATAGTAAATTTGAATATAGATAATATAGAAACTCAATTATTATATAATGATTTGAGTATAAATAAATTAATTTTTGATGTATCAAAAAATAATTTTCATATAAATGAATTACAAATAATAGTACAAGACATTTCTGATGATAACTTTTTGAAAAAAATTACTACAATTTCTAATAATTTGTATGAGTTATCTAGTGATGTATTTGTTTTAAATAATGATATAGTTGGTTTGTATGATTTACTAACTGACATTTCAGATCATGCTCATGACTTAAGTTTTGCAAAAATATTAAGTAAATTAAGTGATTTAAGCAATATAGTAAATATAAATAATCAAAATATAGTAGAAAATAGTATTGAAATAAGTAATGTAAAATATTCTATAATTTCAATAATTGATGATATTAGTATAGTAAAACATGATATATTAGAAAATAAAAATAATATATTAAATTTTGATATTTCTATAAATTCAATAGATAATAACATAACACTAATTAAAAATGATTTAAATAATATTGTTTTTGATTTAAGTGATTTTAGAAGTGACTTTTCTAATATTACTTATACTATTTCAAGTGATATAATAAGCATAAATAGTGATTTATTAAATGTTAATAATTTATTAGAGGAATTAAATACTAAAATAATAGATATTAGTAATCGTGGACCAGGTAGTAATAATAATTTTAGTGATTATTATATTAATCAAATAGAATTATTAACACATCAAAATGTATTAATAAAAACTGATATAAATTTTAATAGGTCATTAATTCAAAATAATTCAATAGATAATCAAATAATAAAAAATAAAATAAGTAATTTAGATAATAATATTGATTATATTAATACTGTTTTAAATGATATATGCTGTAATCCATATTATGTTAATACTGATTTATTGGTAAATGTTATAAATGATATAAGTAATTCATTAATAGAATTAAATGCTAATGTTAATAGTGAAAATGTTTTATTTAAAGGTGATATATTGATTGCAAATTCAAATATAGATTATAATTCAACGAGGGTTGATTTATTAGAAGAAATTATTGAAAATATTAATAATAAATATTTAGATTTAGTAGATAAATTTAATGGTGTTTTAGATAATTCAAATATTTATATTAGTTATAATAATAGTAATCATAGTATTATTTATAATAACGATAGTTCTAATGTTAATATTTATATAAATGTTGATTCTTCAAATACTGATTCTTCATATATAGATATATCAAATATTGTATTTTTTGATAGTGAAGTATTATCAAATTTATATGATGAGAATTTATTGGTTAAATCTGATTTAATGTTATTAAATTCAGATAAAATTTATTATCAAGAAAAAATAAATAATGTAGAAAATTTGATAAGTAATATTAATCTATCAATTAATAATTTGCATAATAAAACGAATAATTATAATATTAATAATTTATATTTATTTTATAAAAATCTTGTAATCAGAAAACATAATAAAATCAATATACTAAAATTAGATTATATTTCTACATATAAAAACGGATATTATAATAGCTTATTATGTAATGATGATTCTTTGACTTTTAATAAATTGGATAATTTATTAAATAATGGTAATATTTTTATTGAAATTTATTGTAGTTGTTTTATTGAAAACGTGGGTGATAATGTTTGTGATAATGTGGGTGATACTAATAATATTAATACTATAAAATTAGATATATCAATAAATAATTTGGAAGATAATAATTATTGTTTAACAAATGTAAATATTGGAAATCATAATTTAAATAATAAAAATGAGTATGTATTATTGGGTCCTATTACGTATAAATTAACAAATAATATAAATGATAATAAATCTATTTACTATAAAAATATTTATAATTTTTATATGTCAACGTGTAAAGAATGTAATATACATGATATCAAAATTATAGTAAAGATTTTAAATTATAGTTAAATATTATAAAAATATAATATAAATGGCAAGTATAAATTATGGATTATTAATAGATTTAAATAATGAAATTCAGTTGTTAAGTAATAATTTAAATAATGAATCTGATAACATTAAGTTAATACAAAATAATATTAGTAAATTACAAGATAATATTGATTTATTATTAGATAAATTAATTACAGATGACACTATTAAAAATAATATTATTTATTTAAAAAATAATTTATAATGATTTTATATTATATATTTATAATATAAAATGCCATTATCTACTGAAACATCAAATTTAACTTTAGCATATATTAACAGTGTTAATAATAAAAATCAATTGGAAACAAATATTAGAGATAGTAATAATAATATAGAAAAATTGAATAATGTAGTAAATGATTTATGTGAAAAATTAAATATTAGTATTGATGAAATTTCAATTTATAAAAATATATTATTAGATTTGTCTAATAATTTACACTAAAATATATTATATATATATATTAAATGTCTAATAATACAGGTGGTTTAAATTTAAATAATGTATTAAATGATTTAAGTTTTAATATATATAGCTTAAAAAATGATTATCATGTTGGTGATATAAGTAATCAAATTATTAATTTAGGTAATAATATTGATATATTAAATGATCAATTAGAACAAATTTTAGAATTATACACAATAGTTGATGATTTAAAACAAAGAGCAAATGCTTAATAGTTAAATAAAAATTATTATTATATAATTTTATATATAATAATATGAATAATATTAATAATATGAATAATAATACTCAATTAACTAATTTAGCAACTGAAATTGTATTTGCAAAAACTGCTGCTGCTTCTGCTACTTCAAAGGTAACAAAAGTATTAAATGATGTTCAAATGTTAAAATTAAGTAATATAGATGTTATAAAAAATATATCTGATATTTCAAATCAAATTTTAAATATTAATAATTTAATTCATAATATTTCAGAAGATTCAAATGATTATATTGAAAAAAGTGTATTTTATGATAATATAAATAATATTAATAATCACATAAATGATTTATATAATCAAATTTCTGATCTTGTTATAACTGGAGATATATCAAATAATTATGATGCATCTTTTCAATTAATAATAGATGAAGTAAATAGTATAAAACAAAATAATTCTATTCTAAATAAAAATTTATCATTTTTAACTAGTCAAGATAACTTATTGAAAAATGATATATATTTTAATAATAGTTTAATAGATAATAATTCTACTAATGTTTATAATTTACAAAATAAGTTAAATAATTTAGTAAATATTTTAAATCAACAATTAAATTTAAATATTAATGTAAATACTTTATAATTCTTACATTAAAATATTAATTTTTAAAGTTAGTATAATTAAAAATTAAATTTTTGTAAAAAATATTTTGTTTTATTATAAATGTCTGCTGAAAATTTAGGTGCCGGCGAACAAGAAGCATTAGCATCGGCTCGTCTAGGTGACCTTCGTAAAAAAGTTAATGCTGATTCTTGGTCTGAAAATATGGAATCATTAATGAAACAATGGGGTGAAAAAGCTGCTGGCTTACGTTTTATGCATTCTCATTCAGGTGGAATATGGAAAAAATTTTCTAACCAATTAAGTATTACTGGTATTGTTGTAACTGGTGTTGCATCTACTGTTACATTAATTGCTACAAGTGTAAGTGATGAAAATACCAAAAATGGTATTTTAATGGGTGTTGGTGGTGTTGGATTACTTTCAACATTAATTCAATCTTTCAAAAAATTCTATAATGCTGAAGAAAAAGCGGCCGATCACGCTAGTGTTTCAAAACAATTTGGTTCGTTTTATAGATATATGGTTTTACAAATGGGTATGAGCCGCGAAGACCGTGACCCTGCTGATGTTTTAAGTGCTTGGGCATTAAAAGAATATGAAAGATTGCAACAAGAAGCTCCTCCTATTGGAGGAAGTTCAGTTGCATTATTTAAAAAGAAATTTACTGACCCTAACCAATGTATCCCCGATGTTGCTGAAGATAAATTTGTAATTACAGTATTTAAAAAACATGAATTAGTTAAACCTGCTAATATTAAATTAGTATCTGCAACAGAAGATAAATTAGCTGATTCTAATGTTTAAAATTTAATTTTATTTATGTATTTTTTAAATAAAATTAAAATTATTTGATAAAAATATTGTTTTCAGGTAAGCAATAAATTTTTTTACTTTCTTTTAAATTTATTATTTTTTTTTTATTATTTAATGTGCAATGTGGTATAAAATCTATATTTTTCAATAATTTTAATCCTTTTTGATTTTTCTTTTTTGTTAAAAATTTTGGTTTATAAGTATTATTAATATGAAATATATTTGATTTTTTGTTAAATCGTAATATTGATGCTGGATATATTGTTTGTCCTGTTAAAATTGCACCAGCTGAACAAGCCATATATAAAGCATTACTATTTTTTAATTTATTAATTATTAATTTATCCATTTTTGATTTTTTAAGATGATAATTTAAATAAAAAGTATCACCACCTAATGCAAATATTATTTGACTATTATTAATATTTTCTTTAAATTTTTTTAAATTATTTTTACTTGAACAATCAATTAAAGTATAAGGAATATTTAATTTATGTAAATTCATAGATTTTACTTTTTTTATAGAATCTTCATAAAGTTTGGTTCTACTTTTATTTCTAAAACCATAATGAGCCGTAATTATTATTGCCATTTTTAGATTATTCGTATTTTTAAATTTTTTTTTTATTATTTTTTTAGCATTATAAAGAAATTTGTTATCTTTTTTGCAAGTAGAAAATAATAATAATTTTGGATTTTTATTTTTTGTTTTATTTTTATATTTTTTTTGTGTCTTTCTAGTTTTATTAACCATTAATATAAGATTTTATTTTTTTTATTCATTTTTATGTTATTCATTTTTATGTTATTCATTTTTTAAACGTGTATTATTTATTCTTGCTTCAAGTGTAAATGTAAAATCTTCATTTATATCTGTATTAATAATATTACCATAATAGTCTATAATTTTAATATTAAAATTTAATAAGTTTATTAGTCCATTATATTTTCGTATTGTATCTGTTCTGCTATTATTTGAAGTAAATTGTTCATTTACATAATAATTACTTTTTGAAGATGCATTTGCTACATTTATTTTTCCTAATATTTTAAATGTAGACATATTATTATTTAAAAAAAGTTTATGTGATTCAATTATATTAGATTGATATTCATCAAAACAAAAAAATAATTCTCTATTTCCAATATTACAAAAACTAAAAGGTGATATTATATTTATATTATTTTGTGGAATATTAGAAGTAGTACTAATTGAATTATAATAATTTGGAGTTTTATTATAAACAAAACCCATTATTGTTGCTAATGAATAATATGGAGTATAATGAGATGCAAAATCAATATTATAATATTTAAAATCAATATTACTTATATCATTATAACTTAATTCAAATTTAATTTTTTTTGAATTATTATCTATAGAAAAATTAAGTGCTTTTATGAAATTTTCTCCACTTATATTTGTTATATTTATATAACTTTGTAATGTTTTATTTATATGTGTTACCAAATCTTTTGCTTCTTCATAATATCCATTATTTATTGTTAAAATATATGAAAAGTCACAAATATTTGTATTATTATATTTTTTAATAGTAAATTTATTATTAAATTTTACTTCACTTATTAATAATGGTTTTTTTATTGTTAATGCTGCTAATTTTATTTGACTTATATTTGTAATTGGACTTGATAATATGAAATCACTATTTGTGCTTGGAATAGGTGTTTCTAATGTTGGATTATTTTTTGCACGAAATAATGTATTAAAATGTAAATGACTATATAATTCATAATTTTCTATTATTTCTTTGTTTATTTTAATATTAGTTATATTATCTTCTTCATTGTATAAAACTTCATTCAAACCACTGTTATTATTTAGCAACTCACCTTCATCTTCGTCTTCATTTATATCTGGATCATTATATGGATTGTTATCTAAATCATCGGTTACATTATTATCTTCTATAATATTAATATTATTAATTGAATTATTTAAAGTATTTGTAGTTTCGCTTATGTTATTTAAGTTTGCCATAGGTTCTATTAAAAAATCATCATTAGTATTTGAAAAAATATCATTGTTTATATAATTATTTTCAATTGTAAAATCATTTAATAGTTTATTTTGAGCAGCAAAAAAAAAACTTCTAATATCATTATGTTGTGGTTCATTGAAATAATTAATATTTAATATTTCTATTTTTTCTATTATTTCTTCTTTTGATGGGTCGTTTAGTTCTAATAAATTTAATAAATCATCTATATTATAATCATCTATATTAGTATTGAAATTTGAATTATTCATAATTAATATAATAATATATTTATATTAATTATATTAATTGTATATTGTTTATTACAATATTTTCATTTTAGAAATATCTATATCTTAATCTTAATCTTAATCTTAATCTTAATCTTAATCTTAATCTTTATCTTAATCTTAATCTTTATCTAGAAAGCATCTCTTATAAATTGAATTTAAAAATTCTTTATAATTTAATTCGTTATTATTATTGTTAATATTAATATGTTTTGGTAATTTTTGAATACCTTGACCGCGCTTACAATGGTTATGTGTTTTAAATAATAATTTTTCTAATTTTTTAATAATTTTTTCTTCATCATTTGAAAACTGTGTTTTATTTATGTATTTATTTGAACTATAAATAAAACGATTATAATTATTATCACTATAAATTTTATATTTTTTCTTATCTTCTTTTAATAATTTATTATTAATAAATCCCAATCCTTCTATTTTATTTTTTGTATTATTCATTTCTATTACAATTATTTCTGTTTCTGGTAAACAAGATTCAGTTATTTTAATTGGAGTACCATAAATACAGCCTTTAAAATTATTATTGTTTGACCAATCTTTATTTTCTTGTAATGTAATAGTATTAAAACGTGTTACAAAAATATCCATATTAATTTGAATTTTTTATTTTATTATTTGATTTATTTTTTTGTTTGGATTTCAATTTTTTTGTTATTTTTTAAATAATATAATTCTATATTGATTTCATTTTTATTTACTTTTTTTTGTTCTTCTATAATATTTTTAATTGTATTAATTTTTTCATTATTTTCTACTTCATTAAGTATTACATTATTTATTGAATATAGAAATTTAAAATTTTCTATAATATTATATAATTCTAATGTAGACTCTTCTATATTTTCTTTTGATTTGATTGAATTTATTAATACAAAATTATCTATTAAACTTATATTTAAATTTAAATTTTTATTTATTAATGGTATAGTTAATATTTTAAGATTTTTTTTTTGTATAAATGCTATTTCATCTATTGTTTTTTGAATATTGAATGTTTTATCTTGAAAAATATCTAATATTATATTTTCTACACTAGCACTTGGATAAGATTCTTTATATTTTTCTTTTAATTTTGAACGTATAGTATGTTTTAATTCTTTTGATTCATTATTATATATTTCATTTATTACATTACTTAATTTTTCTTCTTTTATTAATAATAAATTATTGTTATGTAAATAGTTTTGGTAACTATTTTCAATATAATTAAATGCTATTGTTTTGATTTCATCCACAATATTCATATTATAATAATTATTTTAATTACTTTATTATTTTATAATACTTTTAATATTTATTAACTAATTAAATATTAAACTATTAATTAAAGTATAATAAAATATATTATAGTTAAATGACAAATTTATCTTGTAAATTTAATTGTTATACTTTTTGCTTTATTAATTATTTTATAGATTTTTTTATTTATTTAAAATATTTTGTGTATTTTAATTTATTTTTGTTTTCATTAACTAGTAATTTAATTTATTATAAAATAAATAATAATATTAATACTAGATTAATTAAATCACTGTATTATAGTATTAATTTAAATGGTTGTGTGTTAATAAAATTTGTTCAATGGGTAATTATAAATATTGAATTATTAGAAGATGATGCGAATCATTATATTTTAAATATGTTTAAAAAATTTTATGAAAATTGCAGTATTCATAATTTGAATTATACAAAAAAAATGTTTTATAAAGAATTTGGTTATAAATTTGATGAAATATTAATTATTGAACAAGATTTTTCTGTTAAATCGGGTTCCATTGCACAAGTATATAAAGTCAAATTAAATACTAATAATATAGGAAATGAATTTAATTTTTTACAAAATGAAATTAATATCAATATTAGTAATCAAAAAACTTATGCATTAAAAGTAGTACATCCAGAAGTGTATTATCAAGTATTTTTTCCAATTGTTTTTATTAATAGCTATAAATTTTTAGTCTCAAATATAAGTTTTTTGAAAAAATATGATACTATTTTTGATTTTAATAGTTTTTTTAGTAATTTAAAATTACAACTTAATATGAATAATGAATATAAAAATATGCAATATTTTTATAAAACTTATATAGACAATCCTTATATTGTTATACCAGAACCTATTGTAAGTAGTGAAAATTGTTTATTAATGGAATATGTAGATGGAGAATTTATGCATGATTTACAAGTATCTGATTTTGAAAAACAAAAAATTGCTGCATTATTGAATTTATTTTATAAAGATACTTTTCAAAATTGCGATTATTTTCATAGTGATTTACACGATTCTAATTGGAAAGTTAAAAAGTATAATGATTTTTATCAATTAATTATTTATGATTTTGGATATATTGTAAAAAATGATATACAAGAATTATGTAAAAAAACTGTTTTAAATTTTGATTTAAATAATCTTGAAGGAATTGGAGAATCTGTTTATGAATCTTCCATAAATAATAAAAATATAAATAAAGAAACTATTGTAAATAATTATAAAAAATTTATGATAAAAACTGTTCCTTACACAGATGATTGGTTGATTAAAACATATCAATTTTGTTATAAAAATAATTTAATATTAAAACCTGCTTTTCTTGAATTATTTATATGTAATATATTACTTAAAAAATATTTTCATAAATATTTATTTAAAAAAATAAGTGATATTTATGATAATAATTTTACAATTAAAACAAATTTATTGTATATTAATATATGTAAAAAATATAATATTTTTAAAGAAGTACAAATTTATCTTGAAAATACTTATTTAGATAATCAAACATTATTGAATTCTTATGTTTATGAAGATAATTATTTAGAAAATATAGAAATAGAAAATAAGAATAAAAATAAAACTGTACTTGAAGAAATTAGTATTTAAAACTTATATTTATTTAATGAAAGCCTGTACCATTACATAAATTACATTTTTCATAACCAAAATTAAATCCGTTATTTATATTATTATTTGTTATCCATCCACAACCTTTGCAAATATGACAAATACTACATAAATCGTTTGCAATAATATGATCCAAATGGTTTTTTTTATAAAAAGGTTTTTTTTCTTCATAAAAATATTTTTGTTTTTTATTATATTTGACTTCATTGTTATTATCAATTATTTTATAAAAATCATCATTATAATTTATTGCTACACTTAACGCTCTACAATGATTTGTATTGTTAATAAATTTAAATGCTTTAATCATACTTATTAGTTTTATATATTTGAACTATTTTGATATTTTAAAAATATCAATTTTTTTATATCAATTTTATTATATCAATTTTTTTATATCAATTTTTTTATATTGTATATAAAAAAAAATTGATATAAAATATATAATTGTATATTAATGAATAAAAGCATAGAAGCCACATTAATATATAGTTCAACAATGGATGATATTATGACTGATATTCAATATCAAGAAAATTTTATTCCATATACTGATTTTAGTTTAAATGATAATCCAAATGATACTATAGCGGATATGTTTCATTTTGAAGTGGAAACAGCAATTGATACTGGTAATATTAATGTTATTAGAAAGGCTATTAGTGATTATGGTCATTTATTGGATAAATCTTACATTGCTTGGGCTAATAATATTATCATTGAGATGCTGGAAGAACAAATGGAAGATATAGAATTAAAATGATTTTGATTTTGATTTTAATCGTTTTAATGATTTAAATAAAAAAATTATAATTTTTGTGAAATTTTTCTATTTTTCTTTTTTCATTTTGAGAGAAATTGAAAAAAGAATATATTAGATTATCCCTTTTCTCTCTACTAACATTTAATAAATTTGGAAAATTTTCTATTTTATTTATATTTGGTATAAATTCAAAAGCATAACGTTCTAAATATCGCATTCTATAGTTTGTTGTAGAAAATAAAAATAATGCTGTTTTTGTTGAGAGAAAGGCTTGTATTATTAATAATTCATTTTTATTATAATCCTTTTCTAAAATTATATAGTTATCTCTCGTACTTATTCCATATAATCCTGAAATATCATAATAAGGAAAACCATACATTTTATGTGCCATTATTAATTTAGCTTCATTGCTATATTGTTGTGTGTTATTTGAATAATTTATTACTAATGTTGGAGTATTGTTTGAGAGAATAGTGGTTTTTATATTAGTATGTATTGACTTCTCTCCAAAATCATTATTAAAAATAGAATTTTTTGAACTAGTAGATGATTTATATATTTTTAATGAACCATACATATCTGTAAATTTTAAAAGTTTATTTATTATATTTATACCATTTATCGGTATTGGAAATCCCGGTTTTAAATTATAATTTATAAACTTTTCATTTAAATCATCATAAATATTAATAATTTTATTTGTAACATCTGTATTTTGTATTAAAAAATAACAAGTTGGTGTTTGTGCTTTATAATTAAATGCTTTTTGTGTTTGACTTGTTGAGAGACACACTAATTTTATTATTTTTTTATTTGTCAAAATATTATATAAACCTGCTTTATCTGGTTTTAACCATAATGAAGGTATTATACAAGATAAAAACCCGTTTGGTTTTAATAAACTTAAACTTTTTTTAATAAATTCTACATATACTTGTTTTCCATCGTCTGTTTTTTTTATTTTACTATTTGTTGGTGTTTTTAATTTTCCATTTATATTATATGGTGGATTTCCTACTATAAAATCAAAATTTGAATAATTGTTGTCTAATGCTAAGAAATCTTGATCTATTATATTTGCATTTTCAGTAAATAAATTATTTAATTCTTTTATATGGTCTGGATAGATTTCAATCATATATAACATATTTTCAATTATGTGTTGTTTTCTCTCTTCTAAACAAGTAAAATTATTCGATAAATTATTATTAAGACGGTTGAAAATATTAAGGCTAAATGCACCATTTCCAGCACCAATATCTAACCATTTTAAATTAGAATCTTTAAAATGTTTTTCTGGTATTAAATCTAATATATTATTTACTAAATTATTTGGAGTATATATTATTCCATAATTTATACTGTCCTCTCTGTTTGTAGTTGCAATATTTAAATTATTCATATAAACATTAATAATTTAAATAACTATAAAATAAAAAAAAAATAAATGTATTAATTTTTTTTTTATTTTATAATTTTGATATGTAATATTCTAACATGGTATGATATGTTATATGTTATATGTTATATGTTATATGTTATATGTTATATGTTATATGTTATATGTTATATGTTATATGTTATATGTTATATGTTATATGTTATATGTTATATATTATCTTATATGTCATGTTAATTCTAATAGTTGATATGTATTTTTTTGTTTTAATGTTTTATTTGTTTTTTTACGTTCTTTACTCTCTCTTTTTTGAATGTTTTTAATTTCTTTAATAATAAATTTTTCATTTTTAATAATTGATTCTACAACTGGAATATACCAAGCTCTAAAAATTGTAAGATCTTCTGGTCTTTTTAAGTCATCTATTTTCATCCATTTAATTTTAGTTTTTTCAAATAAACCATTATGATAACCTTCAATAGCATCGCTAAAATGAATTTCTGCAAAATTATTTACATTATTAAAATAATGACACATTTCTTCATCATAATTTGAGTTGAAAATATATGTTGTATATCTATCATAACAAATTGATAAAATCATGTTTCGATTTACTAAATTTTCTAATTCTTCATTTACTCCTAAAAATCCATTTAATTCTTCTCCTCCTTCTCTAATAGCGGTTTCAAATGGTTTTTCTTTTTTATTTGGTGTTCCTCCAAAATCACACCATAAATTGTTTTTTCGTTCTTGACCCATTAATAAAAACAATACTCCTTTGTGTAATGCTACCGGTAAAAGTCCTGCTCCCATTATATATGTGTTACTTACTAAAATAATATAAAAAAAATTATTATCAATTTTTTATATTATTTATTTTATATTTTTTGTTACTTTGATTTATTATTAGCTTACTTCAATGACCGGCTTTGATTTCTTATGTTCGTTGCTAGAAGGCACGACTTTAGGTTCAATCTTAAGAGTTTTCTTATAATCAATCATTAGTTTTGAAGAATCTAATACTTCGTAACTTGGATTATTTACACGTTTGTGTGCATTCTTATTTACTAATAGTGGCCAAAATTTTGTTGTTGTTGTGCTATATTTAAACCTTGTCTTTGTATTTGGATTAAGAATATCTTCTTTTAATGCCTTTGATTCTGTTGTAGTAAACCATTCATCAAAATGAATAAATGCTTCTGTGCGTTCTTTTGCTTTGTTAAAAACAAAATCTACTCGCATAATTTTTCCAATCTTATTTGAATCAAACATTTTCTTAATGTATGCTTCACTTGTGGTTTTTGAAATAATTGGAATGTATAGCGAAAGAACACTAGAAGAAGAAGTAATGGACGGCATTAATGTGTATATTAGTTTATAGTTTATGTTTAAATTAATAAAAAAAATTTTATATCAATTTTTTTTTATATAACAATTTTTTGTTTAATATAAAATTGATTATGTTTTTTATATTTTATTTTATATAATAATCATAGTTTTATATTATCTATTATGAGCAAAAGAAAACTTGATATTAGTGATTTTGACGTTAATGAACTTATTAAAAATAATAATTATAAATTATATAATTATTATAATAATCCTACTAATTGTGATGTTATAACACTTTGTGATAATCATATTTATTTTAATGCGTGTATTAATTATGAAACTATTAGCAAATTGATTTTATATATTCAAAGTATTATAGGCAATATTCATTTGTTAGATTCAAATTTAAGTATATATTTACATATTAACAGCAAAGGTGGTATTATAGTTGCATTAAATGATTTTATTGCTTTTAAAAAATCGTGTTCTGTAGAAATTATTTCAATTATTGAAAATGATTGTGCTGATGTTGCTATTATAATTGCTTCATTATGTAATTATAGAATTATTAATAAAAATGCGTTTATTAAATTAACAAATTATAATCCATCTTATACTTGTCCTAATTATTGGAATTATTTTAAACAATGTGAAAATAATAATATGGAACTTGAAAATTTTAAACAAAATATATATTATATATTTTGTGAATTAATTGATTCTAAAATTACTAATGAAAAAATGGGAAAATATTTGCAAAGTGATAGATTATGGGATGCAAAAAAATGTAAGAAATTAGGTCTTATTGATGAAATTATTTAATATTTTGGTATAATATTTTATAGTTTAATTTAAAAGGCATTACAACCCATTAAGCAAGTACTATATAATTCATTGGTTTCAATATATATATTCCTTTTTCTTTTTCTTGGTTCTTCATTTTTTTTATTAATATAATCTTCAATTTTTATTGAATATGGTTTTGGATGTTTCTCTTTTATATAATATAAATCATTTTTAAAATCATACATTACTTGATAGTTAGGTGTGTTAATATTACAAAACCATATTATATTATTATGCTTTGACATCCCTATTTTAAATTCTTCAAAACTACACTTCAAAATAGCATTAATTGTTGGAAAATAATGATTTTTTAGAAAATTAATTTTATAATCTTCAACTTTTGCTGGATTATTATAAAAATCTTGGATATAATCAGTTAATGCATCTGTGTTTGTATTTGACATTTTATAAATAATATTTTTGTTTTATATTTAATAAAAAATATTATTTGTATTCAATTTTTTTTAGCTTTAATTATAGAAACATTCAAATGATAATATAAAACTCCAATCCATATTATTTAATGTAAAAGGACGCCCATATTCATCTAATATACTAACTTTTAGTTTTGTAATATCTGTTGGACCAAAATATTCACGAACATGCTTATTATTATAAATAAAATCACCAGGTGCTGCTGCTTGTCTAAATGCTGTTTTTTCTTCTAATAAACTTAATATATTTATTCTAGCAATAATATTTGGTGCAATTATTGATTCTGAAGCAATAGAAAAATAATTTCTTGAACTTGCTTGAAAATCGTCTAATGCAATATATATATATCTTGGATAATTTATGTAACATACAGTTCTTGAAAATATTTTTGCTATAATACTTTCTTTTAATAATTCATTAGAAGCATTTAATACTATACTTTTATTTCTAAAACCTAATTGCCATCCTAATTTTTGATAAATTTTATTTTGATAACAGGATGTTGATTTATCCCTACCTGTTGTTTGATCTTTTACTATTGCATTATTATTTACATCAAAATTTATTGTAATACTATATTTATTAAAAAAATTTCCTTCTGTTTTTTTTTGCTCATTTTTAGATGGATCAAATTGAAAGACACCAAAACCAGAATTTATATCTATTATAAATTCAAAACAATTTGATAAATCTGATACTAAACTAATATCTCTTGTTGGATCACTATTAGTTGGATCAATAAAAAATTCATTCATAGCTCTATTTACTTCTGTTTTTATACTTGCTGCTTTTCGTTCTGTTGTTGTTCTTTCTGCTGCAAATCTTGATTCATACATGCCTGTTAATAGTTCTATATTACCAGAAATATCTACATCACGAGAATCTGCCGTTTCACCTTTTATTCTTATATGAAAAACATTATTATTTAATTCTTCACTTATATTATGATATGTTAATGGGATTTCTATTGAACTTATTGACATTGTAATTGCTTTATTTATTGTTTCTGGTAATTGTATTGTATAATTATGACTTTGATTATCATCCGCGTCATAATTTTGTCTAAATAAACTATCTACAGTATATGTTCTTTTTATTATAGATTTGTTAATTTGTTTATTATTTTCTAATGTTGAACTATATTTATCATTTTCATTTTTTATAATAAAATGATTACCATCATATTGTTTTACATCATTGAAATTTTTTGCATCTATTTTTACCAAATTATTTGATAATCTATTGTAAATATTATCTAGAAAAATTGATAATTCTTCTTTTTTTACTTGTGTTATATTACTACTTATTATACTTGTTTGCATCTTTGTTTTTGCATTAAAAAGATCTTCTTCAATATATGGATGTTTTAATTTTAATAAATTTTCCATTTCATTTATATTGTAAGTATTTATGTCAAGATTTATATTGCTCATTGTTAATAATATTAATATATAAACAGTTTATAAATTAATATTAAATACTAAATTTATGTAAAAATATTATATATAAAATTGATAAACTTTTTTTATATTTTTTATATTGCATAAACACATTTGAGTTAGATCATTTACTATGAATACTGATATGGAAGATTTTATTAAAACCAAGAATGCTCTTGGGGCTGATGATTATAATAATTTTGATGCTTCAATGTGGGATATAAATGGATGCAAAATAATTTTTACTAATTTATTGAATTGGTTATGTGATAACAGTGATAAATTAACTGCAGCAAATAATAATGAATTAAATAAGAAATTTCAAGTTGAATTTAACAAACAACTTCGTGTTTCTAAAATTACTGGATTGCGCAAATCTATTTTATTAAATGTATTAAATAATATTTTAACTATTAATGATTTTGACATAGAACTTCGCGATAAATTTCCAATATTAAAAATGCTTTTACGCAAAAAACCAATGCGTAATATTTCCGGAATTACCAGTATTACCGTTATTACTGCTCCATTTCCCGATGGACAAACATTTAGTTGCAAACATAATTGCTATTATTGCCCAAACGAACCAGCACATAAAGATAATGGATGGCAAGCACAGCCAAGAAGTTATTTATATAATGAACCAGCGGTTCTACGTGCAAATCAACATAAATTTTATGCCATAGGACAAATGCTAAATCGTATGGATACTTACTTTAGTAATGGTCATGTAGTTGATAAATTAGAAATTATTGTAGAAGGCGGGACATTTACTGAATATCCTGTTGATTATTTAGAACGTTATCATCGTGATTTGTTTTATTCTGCAAATATTTACTTTGATTTACGCAGATTATATGCTAATTATGATAATTGTTTAAATGAAAAATTAGATTTAGAACTTTTGCATAATATTAGACCACCGCTTTCAATAGCAGAAGAAATTAAGATTAATAAAACCGCAAAAGTTCATATTATTGGAATTTGTATTGAAACTCGTCCAGATGCATTAGATGATGACTGGCTTTGGCGATTCAGGAGATGGGGAGTTACACGAGTTCAATTGGGGGCGCAGCATGTTGATAATAAAATTTTAAAGAAGATTAATCGTGGACATACTATTGAACAATTGTTGTGGGCTATGAAATATTTAAAAGATAATTGCTTTAAGATTGATATTCATATTATGCCTGATTTACCTGGTGCTACTCCTGAAATAGACAAAGCAATGTTTGATTATGTGTATTCAGTTGTTTGCCCTGATCAAATGAAAGTTTATCCTTGTGAAGTTGTTCCGTGGACAATAATTGAAAAATGGTATAAAAAAGGAACTTATATTCCTTATTTTGAAAAAAATAATGAAGATTTAATTGATGTAGTACGCTATTCTATGACAACATGTCCTAATTGGGTTAGACTGCCCCGGGTTATTCGTGATATTCCACGTAGCTATATTCAATGTGGAAATACTGTTGCTAATTTGCGCCAAGTAATTGAGAAGAAACTAGATGATGAAGGTGTAATTAGTGATGAAATTCGGTCACGTGAAATTGGTCGCCATAGTAAATATTATAATAAACCAGCTAATTATAATAGTTACTATTATTATGGTAACGAAGGCCACGAATACTTTATTGCTTATGAAAGTTTTGATTTAAGGGCATTATTTGGATTCATTAGGTTGCGTATTGTAGAAGAAAAAAATAATTTCATAATTTTTGATGTTCTTAAGAAAAGAGGTCTTATTAGAGAATTACATGTTTATGGTGATAACACAGCAGTAAATACATATGATAAAGGTGGATGTCAACATACTGGCATTGGAACTGGTTTGTTAACATGTGCTGAAATTAAAACGATGGAAAATGGGCTATATGGAATAGTAGTAATTAGTGGTGAAGGTGTTAAAGAATATTATGAAAAAAAGGGTTATAAGGAAATTGATACATTTATGGTTAAAGATTTTTGGTGTTATCAAGTATGGTATTATTATTTAAAAGCCAATTATTATTATAGTGTTTTATTTATTCTTGGTCTTGTTATTACTCTTGTTTTTGGTCTTGGATTTCTTCATTTAAATTAGATGTTTCTTTGTAAATATTATGTACTGTTGCACTATTTTTCAGTTTTGGTAATCCATTTTTATTATTATAGCTTTTTTTATATGCCCAATTATTTTTATATAAATTTGCAACATAAGAAGTTCCAACATGTATGTGTGCAGAAATAACTTCTCCACCATTTAAATCTAGTAAATAGCTTTCAAAATTATCTGACATTTTATTTTATTATATAAAATAATCTGTTTTTTAATGTTTAAATTGTTTAAATAAAAATAAAAAATATTTTTTCATTTTTATTTAAACAATTTTTATTTTTCAACTAATAATACTTAAATAATTTCATATATTATAATTAAGTTTCATTTATCCAATTTTCAATACTAAAACAAGATTCTTCTGTTTTTTTTACTTCTGTTTTAAGAATTGTTATTGATGATGTGATTTCTTTAAGACCGTTAATTGTATTTTTTGTATCTTCAACTAGTAAATAATACTTATTTTTAACTTTAAAAATACAAAATGGCACTAATGTAAAATAAATGGCTTGTAAGATAACATTGAACATATTAATATTATCAAAACTAAATGGGGTTATAAATGTTAATAAATTAACAAATACTAATATTTTTAACATTTCAAAATAAATAATTTTTGTTTTTTTACTATGTTCTTTTACTAGTGTAAGTTTTTCTTCGGTTTTTAATGAAATTGTTGAATAGTCCTTACGAATTTCATTTAAGTTTTGCAAAAGACCTTTTACATAACGTAATCTGGTGTCTTGTTTATCTACATTTTCTTCTTCTTCTTGAAGTTGAGATTCTAACTTTTTAATTCTAATATTTGATTTTTTTAATTCTCCTTGCAATTCTATATTATTTTTAATAATATAATCTTTGAATTCATTATACGATTCATTTTTTTCATTAGTATCTGAAATATTAATGTTAATAGGATTTTTTGGAGTCATCTTTATTTAATTTTTATTTTATAAAACTCATAAAATAAAAAATATTTATCAATTTTAAATTCTTTTATTTAATTCTAAAAATATTACACAATGTATATTAATCACTACTTCTTCCTAGTGGTGATGGTGGAGGGGCTGGTCTCATATCCTCATGACGAAGTTTTGACGGTGTAAAACATATATCTTCTTTTTTTTTATCTTCATCTAATAGCATAATAGCCATTGCTGAATAATTATGCAAATCAATTAATGTATCACGCAATGATTCGCTATTTATTAAACTTATTGAATTTGTTGTAATAGATTGAAGACGTGAAATTTTATCTCCCATTCTTACAAGCACACCAATTACACCATAACTTGCGAATGCATCACCATAATCTTGATTTTTTTTTCTGAAAAGTTCTAAACCTTCTTTTTGAATAGTTTCCATTTGTTCAACTCTATTAATATTTGAAGTAGTTGAACTATTACTAAATACTCTATAAGGTAGATTATTCATTATTATAATTTATATTTTATTTTTATATAAATTATAAAATAATTATTTTGTTATTCAATTTTTTTGTTTTATTTTTGTTTTATTTTTGTTTTATTTTTGTTTTATTTTTGTTTTATTTTTGTTTTATTTTTGTTTTATTTTTGTTTTATTTTTGTTTTATTTTCCACTACACGAACTACAATGTTTATTTCCTTGTAAAAATAATAATGCACATTTTCTTTTAGTATTGCTTTGCATTAATACATTAGTATGTGCATGTGTTATATTTTTTGTAGCTGGTAAAATATAATTTTGATTGCTATTATATAATTTCATTTTTATTTGTGCAGCAGGCATTTAAATTTGTATTATATTTATAAAAAAAATATTTAATTTTTTATTAAACTTCAATTAAATAAATTCATAAGAAACTATATTTTTAAAATTTACTTTTAGATACTTAAATAATTTATTTTTAATAATTGTTTTTTTATCTTTGTTTTCAAAATTTTGTCCTAAAACTTTTTTCATATTTAAAATATAAATATCTGTAAATTTATCATAATCCATTGTTTTTTTGGCTTCTGTCTTCCATTCTAAAAATAGATTTAATATTTTTTTATTAAAATATTTTATAAAAGTTGTTAAATCTTCTATATTCATTATTTTCCAAGATTTTAAATTATTATTGTAAATATACAAAGCATATTCTTTATGATTAAATGCTTTTAGTGGTAAAATATTGTCGTGTGTTGATAATAATTCAATTGTATTAATTATAATATTTACAATACCATCTATATAATCATGTTTAAAAATTAAATCTAGTTCATTACTTGTTATATTAATGCTATTTGTAAATTTTAAGAAATCAAAATTTTCTTTTGGTTTGTAATTTTCGTTTAAATAACTTATTATATCTATCTTTTTTTTAGTATTATAAACATGGGTTTTTAATAAATCATAATCTTTTTCTAATTTTTCATATTTATTATGCAACATTATAAGCATTTTGAATAATGATTCATTATTTATTGGTATTTTATCTAATGGTGTATTTTCATCAATGTTTAAATTTAAACTTTCATTATTTGTTCTACACAATTTATGAAATTTACATTTAGTTAAATGAGTATTATATGCAGTTTTTCTAATATATGTTTTATTACAATAACTGCATTTTAATGATGAATTCATAATTTTATTATTGTTATTATTGTTATTATTATTGTTTAATTTATGTTTTCAATTTTTATAATTTTTTGTTTTCAATTTTTATAATATATTATTATATTAATATGCCTGTTAATAATACCAAATATAATTATGTTAATAAACTGCAATTTGATTTATCTAAGTATTCATATATTAATCCCGGTTCTAGACATATTTTAACTTGTGATCCAAGTGATACTTATTTGAATGATGAAACTGATGAACCTTATAAAGTTTATCTTGGTTCAAAAGCCAGTCATTTAATACATCCTTTTTCAAAAGTTTCAAATTGTCAAAAGAGTATTGGAGAATTAAGTGGAAATCAATTAATTTATGATAATTCTAATTCTTTATTTACTATTAAAATTCCAAAATCTGTTTTTATTGATCCGTCTAATATTGCTCAAAGCCAAAAACAAATGCAAAATGTTGTTAGAGTACCTAGTAGTCTTTATACTATGAATTTAGCATCTTTACATGTTAATAGTAATAATATTAGCGGCCCCGATGTTGCGCGTGGAAAATACAATGCTAGTGATAGATTGAAACCACATGGAAAAGGTAAAAATATTGGTGTTGATATTAAAAATAATAGTTATGATCGTTATTTAGCACGTAAAAAATCTCAATATTTAAAAACTGAACAAACTAATGATTTTGTACCAAAATATGGTAATAAAACGATGAAGTTTGGCCTTGTATATGGTTCTAGATGTAAGAATTGTTAAATTGTGTGTTATATTAAAAATTGAATAATATTATTTTTAAATTAATAATAATATTAAATAAAAGAGTATTTGCTTGAAAAACAAAAAATGGAGTCTATCATTCTTCAGCTTCTTAGCGAATATCTTTTAGAACAAAACAATATGGTTCTTTTGACAAATTTATGTGAAGTTTCTTATGAAACAAAAATCTATTTATTTTTGCATAATATTTACAAAAAGAAAAAGTCTGCATATTTGTTGCAAAAAGTTGTAAAAAGTTTGGAATTAGATTATCTTGATGTGCAAGAAATTATTGACAGCAAAAGGACTTTTAATTACATATTAAATGCTTTTTATAGTGCAAGTAATAATAATTATTATTATGTTGATGCATCTATAAAAACATATAAACATTCTGTCTTTGATTATAAAGTAGACCGTTTAAATCCGTTTCGTCGTCTTAAATTATTTAAAATGCAAGAATTTAGAAGACGTATGCAAAATAATATGACATTAAATATGGCATTAATGCATGCAGATATGCCTTATAGTAATGCAAAGGCGAGAGAATTAAGTGAATATTGAAATATGAGTTTTATAAAATGAAAAATATAATATTAAAATTTTTAAATTTAATACTAAATATTAAAATTTTAATATTATATTTTTTTATGGAAGGAGCATGTGTATATATTGATAGTGATAATTTTTCTACACTACTTATATATAAAGAAATTAAACCTAGAATTGTTTTGTATGTAAAATATAATTTTTTGGAATTTAAAGTTAAATATATCAGCATATTTGATTTTTTAAATTTAATACCGGAAAATAATATACATATTTTGAGTTCATTACCTTATATTAATGATATAAAATTGACAATTGATGTATGGCGAAATATGGCTCTTAATAAATTAAATTTTTTAAATAGATTTACTGATTGATCATTGTTAAGGTTTTAGTCTGTGGCTTCTTTTTAAAATTGATATAATTTTTATTTTATTTTTAAATAATTGTTAACCTTGTGTTATAAAAAAATACGCTGAATCGTTATTATGCAATACTTTATTTTGCTCTCTTTGTTTCCTCCCGAGATTGTCAATATTATTTTTAAGTTTGTTTTGAAAGATAAATCTGCAAATTTGATTTATCATAATCTTAGTGCATATTTTGAGAAAAAAAATATACTTTTAAAATCTATTAATCACATTGTTAATCATGATGGTTATGTTGGTTATAAAAAATATAATATTGGTTCTACAGAACACGTTTCCTGTTTAGAATATATTTATTATAATTATTATTCTAAAGCAAAATATGATGAATATTTTTGGAAAAATTATTTGCATTTAATGAGTTCACGATTGATGGGTTTATTTAATAGAATTTGGATATATAATTTAGATAATAATAAAACCAAATGTTATCAAAATTATAAAAAGGCTCTGTATTTTTGGTTTCAATTGTGTAAAAAGTACAATATTGAGTTAAAGTTGGCTGTTAAGTGTAAGCCATATAATATTAGTAATAGCACTTATGATATTTCTTATGTTAATGCAAGAAATATTAGTAAAACTTTGAATTTTAGGAAATTGGTTTATCCACCTATTGTTTTAGAATATTATGAAGCAACACATGAAATGGATGAAATAGATATTGATGAATCATTTAGATATTTAAATAACTTGTTTTGTAATAAAGTTGTTTAATTTGTTTATGAAAAATTTTAATTTGATATAATTTATTGAAAAAAAATTGATAAAAATTTTTTTTGTTTTAAAAATATTATACTAATTAAATTATAATATATTTAAATGACTTCAAAAACTTGCAATATTTGCTGTGAAAATTACAATAAGAGTTTGAATTCTAAAGTGACTTGTGAAATTGGTAGTTGTGGATTTGAAGCGTGCAAAACTTGTGTGCGAACTTATCTATTAAATACAACCAATGACCCACATTGTATGAACTGTAAAAATCCTTGGTCAAATAACTTTCTTGTTAATAATTTGAATAAAAGTTATATGGAAAATGATTTTAAGAAACACAGAAAGCAATTGTTGGTTGATAAGGAAATTAGTCGTACATCAGAACTTATGAATTTGGTAACACGCACTAAATTACTTGAAGAACACCAAAAAGAATTAATTACATTAAATGAAGAATTTGTAAAAATGAAAAAGCTTTTAAATCAAATGTCTGAAAAAGTAACTGCAAAAAAACTTTTGATTTATAGAATTAAAAATGGTGAAGATACAGAAAAAGAAGAACGTAAGAAATTTATTATGCCTTGTCCTGGAGATAATTGTAAGGGTTATTTGTCCAGTCAATATAAATGTGAAGTTTGTAAATTATTTACTTGCCCTGATTGTTTTGAAGTAATTGGATATTCAAAAGATGAACCACATGAATGCAAAGAAGATAATATTAAAAGTGCAGAACTGATTAAGAAAGAAACTAAAGGATGTCCTAAATGTGGAGTTCGTATTTTTAAAATAGAAGGATGCGACCAAATGTGGTGTACAGAATGCAAAGTTGCATTTAGTTGGAATACTGGAAAAATTGTTGTTAATGGAAATATCCATAATCCTCATTATTATCAATATTTGCAACAAAATGGATTAAATCCTGGAACTGCCCCAAGAAATCCAGGAGATGTTATTTGTGGGGGGTTAATTCCATATTATAGTATGAATGGGCTTGTAAGATTTCTAAATGGATTTAATTTGGCTACTTGGTTTGATTATTTTAAGAAACATAATGGAAAATTTGCTACATTTGTTAATGAAAATAAAATTCAGAATATTAGTGAATTGACTACTATTATGAATCATTTACATCGTTTAGTTAATCACATTAGTAATGTTGATCTTATTAATTGCAGAAATAAAGTCCGTACTTTAGAAAATCATGACAATTTAACTGTTCAATATATTTTAAACAATAAGACCAAAGATGAATTAGCTAGTGCTATTTTTAAGAATGATATCTTACGTAAAAAATCATTGGAATTATTGAATGTATATGAATTATTGAATGTTGTTGGTATTGAACGTTTTAACACTATTTATGACTTCTATGTAAATAATAATAAAAAACTTACCAATACTAAACTGAATGGTGAAAGGCAAGTTTGTTTAACTGAATTATTTGAAAAAATTGTAGAATTAATTGTTGAATATAATGGTTTATTAAAATATTGTAATAAACAATTATCAGTAATTAGTTATACATTTAACTTAAGTGTTGGAATTATTTGCGATCATAAACATAAGTATATAACAATTAAAAAAAAGTGTTGTCAAAGTGATCTAGTATATTATGCTAGATATGAAAATGAAACAAAATCAAAATCAAAAAAAGCTATTGATGTTTCTGGAAGTTCTGGAAGTTCTGGAAGTTCTGGTAGTTCTGGTACTAGTGGTGCTTTGACTGGAAAAAATAATACAGAAGCCTCTTGTAGTTATATGTAATATAATTATGAGAAATTATCACTTCTATATTCCGGTTTAAAACTTCGTCTATCTATTGAATTTCTTGTTTCTGTAATTGGAAAATCTTCATCGTCTGAATCTAAATTCTCTTCTTTAATTAAAAAATCTATATCTGCTGAATAATCATCTAGCATTTTTTTTATTTTAATTCTTTGGCTTTTTAATTTTTCAATATCCCTTATTTTTTTTTTTGTTAAAAAATTGCCATCTTTTATTAAATCCTTAATATCATTATCTATTGTTGAAAATACAACATTTGCATCATCTAGTTTCTTTTTTTCATCTTTTAAACTATTTAAAAATTCTTTTAATTTTTCTTTTCTATTTCGTAGTTTCATTCTTTTTTGAGTTATTTGTTTTTTTTTTCCTCTTTTTCCAGTTTCATTTCTTGTTTTTTTTCTTCCAAATAATCCTCCTTTGTATTTACGAGTTTTCATAATTATATATATATATACTTATAAAATTATAAAATTATAAAATTATAAAATTATAAAATTATAAATATTCATTATTGAATTCTTCAAATGTTAAAATCTTTGTATTTGCTTGTGATTTTGCTTTTTTGATTTTTCCTGTTTCAACATCTTTTGAACCTACTATTAATATTGTTGTTTTTTTTGTTAAACCTCCTTCTATTGTTGCTCCTAATTCTACAAGTTCTGTTGTGAATTCTTTTTTTGTTTTATTTATTCCTTTAAAATCAGATAAAACTATTATTTCATCTTTTAAAGTTTGTGGTTTTTCTTCTTTTTCTTTGGATTTTGATTTGCTTTCTTCTTTTTCTTTGGATTTTGATTTGTTTTCTTCTTTTTCTTCAGATTTAGGTTCGGATGATTTGATTTTTAATATATTTGATTCTTCTAAAAATTTTTGAAATAGCGGTAATGCTTCCACAAATTGTAGTGCTGTTTTTTCTCCCAAACCTTCTAC